>Ga0114922_10001652_pt1 | contig 21136 bp, 21 predicted proteins | sample AartaG_FD_100975 | JGI IMG/M metagenome (GOLD analysis project Ga0114922, IMG submission 100975) | Deep subsurface microbial communities from Aarhus Bay to uncover new lineages of life (NeLLi) - Aarhus_00045 metaG | ecosystem: Environmental > Aquatic > Marine > Oceanic > Sediment | place...
TCTTCCCGCTGCCGGTGGGACCGGTCACCAGCACGATACCTTTCTCCAGCTTGGCGAAGTTACGCATTGTCTGAGGCAGGCCGAGCTTGTCGAACGAGAGGATTTCCGAGGGAATGGTGCGGAAAACAGCCCCCTCTCCACGGTGCTGCACGAAAACATTCACCCGGAAACGGGCAACATCACCGAGCTCCATGGAAAAGTCGATATCGTGGGTTTCCTCGAATACTTTGCGCTGCCGGTCGTTCAGGATGTCATAAATCATGTTATGGACTTCTTTTTTATCCAGCAGGGGCACTTTGACCGGCATCATATCCCCATGTACCCGGATGCGCGGGGGTTCCCCGGCACTGAGGTGGAGGTCTGAGGCACCCTGCTTGTGGGTGAACAATAGAAGTTCAGCAATGTCCATGTACTACTCCCAATGTTTGGAAATGGATCGAATTCGGATGTTTTGCAAACCGAAATTAAAAACGGCACCTGGCCCAGTGGGCGGACAGTCGTGCTTCCTGTGGCCGTAAACTTTCAGTTAGCCTATCGAAAGGCCTTTTACCGGTGTAAATGGTATAAAATCAGGCTGTTTCAATGCCGCAATTTGATTGTATTACGGGAGGAAAACTTTGTCAAGGGAACAATAACCGTGGTCAGGAAATAACAGGATAAAAGAATAAACCGTTGAATTAAAGAAAGAATTATTCTCGCCCATCTCTTCAGAGGAAGGAGGGCTAACCATTCAGGAAGTTTTTCAATCGAAACTGGACAGTCCGGAGGTTTTCAATCCCCAATTGGCTAAAACTGTTTGAAATTATCCAAGATAAAGTATATATTAATTTGTATGGACGGTTATGGCACATACAGTACGAACTACTGCAGCATGCATCCGGATCGAGTTGCTGTTGCACATTGTCCCGGCTGCGGAGAATATTTCTGCAAAGAATGCCTTGAGGAAAGCGGCTACTGCCCGGCGTGCAGTTCGTCTGCTGAAAGGTTCTTGGAAGGTTTCTCGGGCGCACTTTCCCGCTGGGAGGCCAATCTGCGTGAGCCCAGGGTTGGAAATTATAATAATCCTCCCGCTGGAGGGAAAAAGCTCAGCTTTCCAAGAGTTATTGCAATTATCCTGCTGGTTTTGGCCGGATTTTATACCCTACATTTTATCTCTAATTACCACCTCTATCTCGGCCAGATGTTTCTCAATCAGGGGAATCTGCCCAAAGCACAGCACCATCTTGAGGAAGCCGCCGGGGAAAATCCCGACAACGCCGATTTGCAATATATTCTAGGCAATATTTATTTCCAGCAGGGGAATCTGGATGATGCTATCCAGGCTTACAGGGTCTGTCTCGGACTGGACAGCCTGAATGCCAGCGCGATGAACAACCTCGCCTGGACCTATGCCCAATTGGGTATCAACCTGGAGGGGGCCCTGGTTCTGAGCAAACACTCGCTGGAGATCGAGCCGGACAATCCCGGTTACCTGGATACAATAGCCGAGATTTACTATCTGAAAAAAGAATATTACCGGGCGCTCACATATATCCGTAAAGCGGTTGACCTGGAACCACCCAATATAGAATATTACCAAAGGAAAATGGAAAAAATCAAAAGGCTGGCCTATGGCCAGGGACGGTTTATGGACGTGTAAAAAGCTATTAATTCAAATCCAGGCCCCTGAGAAATTAATGCAACCGGAGGGATTGTATGAAAGAGAAAGTGGAAAAAGTGATCGAAGGAATTCGTGGATATCTTCAGGCCGATGGTGGCGATATCGAACTTGTCGGGATCACGGAAGACAATATCGTGCAGGTGCGTCTCAAGGGAGCCTGCTCAGGATGCCCTGGTGCTGCGGTGACACTGAAAATGGGTGTAGAAAAAGTTCTCAAGGAAAACATCCCTGAAATTAAAGGCGTTGAGGCAGTCTGAATCAGCGCTGAAAGTTTATTTCTAAGAAAGTGTGAGCAGACTTTTTGTCCCTTTCAGGGCCTACAATCAACTGGTGGAGCATGCCAAGATGGGGGATAAGTTCACTGAAAATATGACCATGGCCGAAACATCAAAGGTGAGTCCAGAGGCCAGGAAAGTGATTGAAAAGTATTTCGGCAAAGATTGTTTCTCCTGTCCCAGTTTTTCGGTTGAGCCGTTGTTCATGGGCGCGCGAATGCATGCCGTGGATCTTGAACAACTGTTAAAGGAACTGGACAGCAGCGCCTGAAAAACCCTGTATTGCCAGAATGGCTCATTGACAAGCCGCATGGCGCTTAAACAACAGGCCTGGGTGAGGCACCTTTAATATCCTGCCTGGGAGATGCTGGAGGCGATGGAAACCCAGAGCAAAAGTCGGGCAAGCGGCGAAACAGAAAATAAGAAGGCCCCGGAGCCACGAACCAGAGACCGTACACTGGGTGATGAGTGGGTGGGCTGGGACGGCAGCCTGGAGAAAAATGATGGGAACCTGGACGAGGATCAGCGGGTCTTTATCGGTTTTGCCTTTTTATGTCTTTTGGCGTTGATAACGGCAGCTTTCCTGTTTTTCTACATGATTTATCCCAGGCTCGAAGGCTGGCATCACCTTCTGGCCAAAGGCGTGTTGGCTGTTCTGATATTTATCTGCAGCATGGTGGTGTTCTGGTTTGTCTCGATCTCTCTGCCTCTGCTGACCGGTATCCGTCTTCCCTGGCGGATGGAATTCGTACAGAAGACTCTCAATCTTCTGGTTCCGATGGCAGTCCGGCTGGGCAACCAATTCGGTATCAGCCGTGACCGGATGGGCAACTCATTCATTAAAGTGAGCAATGCGCTTGTGCGCAGTGCCAGGCTGAATACCGATACCGGCCCCCTTATGATTCTCCTGCCCCGCTGTCTCACCCCGGAGATGCGAAAAAGCGTCCAGATCCTGGGAGACCGTTACGGCAGCCTGGTCCATACCGTGCCAGGCGGCGAGCTTGCCCGCAAGCTTATCCGCGACCACAATCCGAGCCGGATTATCGCCGTGGCATGTGAACGGGACCTGGTGAGCGGCATCCAGGATGTAGCCCCTGTCATCCCGACATTCGCTGTGCCCAACTGCAGGCCCGAGGGACCGTGTAAAAACACGGTGGTTGATATCAAGCGTATCGAGGAAGCGTTGATCCTGTTCTCCCCTGTGCAGAAAAAGCAAAGCTAACGGGTTGAAAAGGGCCTCAAATATTCCGTCCTTCTCTACTATTTCCCATTATATCCAGAGTTAAGCACCGCTGTGAAATGGATTAAAATAAAAGGCGCGCGCCAGCATAATCTGAAAAATATCGATCTCGATCTTCCGCGGAACAAGCTTGTCGTTGTCAGTGGGGTGTCCGGATCAGGCAAGAGCTCGCTGGTTTTCGATACGCTCTACCAGGAAAGCAGGTGGCGTTTCCTGGAAACCCTTCCTACTTATGTCCTTCAGTTCATGGAACGCATACCCCGCCCGGATGTGGACGAACTGAGCGGCCTGAGCCCTGCCGTGGCAGTCGAGCAGCGAAACCCGGTAAATACCTCCCGGAGCACTGTGGGCACGATCACCGAGATTTACGACTACTTTCGGTTGATCTACGCACGGGCCGGTGAAACAATCTGTCCCGAATGCGGCCGAACTGTCCAGCCGGATTCGCCGGAAACGGTTACTGAAAAGCTTTTCAGCGGCCACGAGGGCTCCCAGGCAACTGTTAGTTTCGAACCTGCCCACTCGGATATAATCACAGCCCAAACGCTGCGGGAAAACCTTCTGGCGCTGGGATTTATCCGTTTGATCAACGCCCAAAGCGGCGAAATACTTCGCCTGAACGATCAAAATGCTGCTTCCCGGCTTGACCTCTCTGCCCCGCTTCAGGTGGTAGTGGACAGGGTAAAGATCGAACCGCGAAACCGGAGTCGCCTTGCTGAAAGCCTGGCTGTCGCATTCAGCCACGGTGAGGGCGTTCTGCGTGTACTTATCGGAGGTCTGGATGAACCTCTCATGTTCTCTCAGCGCTATCACTGTGCGCCCTGCGAGCGTTATTTCCCGGAACCCACGCCCAACCTCTTCTCTTTCAACAATCCGTATGGAGCCTGCGCCACCTGCCGCGGCTTCGGCAACCTTCTGGATTACGATCTTCGCCTGATCGTGCCGGATGAGGGCCGTACATTGGCAGGCGGAGCGCTCGATCCCTGGACCAAACCGCGCTATGAGGGCCGCAGGGCACGGCTCAGGGCTCTCTGCAACGAAAAAGGGATCGATATGCACACACCCTGGCGTGATTTGCCCCAGCATGACAGGGACTTCCTCCTTCATGGCGATTCGTGGTTTGAAGGCCTGTTGACTTTCCTGCGCCGCCTGGAGAGGAAAAAGTACAAGCAGTACATCCGTTTTTTCCTGCGCAGCTACCAGAGCGAACACACCTGCCCGGACTGCGGAGGCAGCCGCTTGAGAAGCGAGGCGCACGATGTGGTTGTGGCAGGGGAGACTATCTCCAATCTTGCAGAGGTAAGTATCGAAAAGCTGCGGGAGCATTTCGAGGTTCTTGACAAGAAACTCTCCTCGAACCGTCTCGAGGCGGTCTCGGAACTGATTGATGAAATCAACTCGAGGCTCGATTTCATGCTCGAGGTCGGCCTGGGCTATCTGACCCTTTCCCGCCTGACCCGTACGCTTTCTGGAGGCGAGTACCAGCGGATCATGCTCACACGCCTTCTGGGCAGTGGACTGACCGATACTCTTTTCGTGCTTGACGAACCCACAATCGGCCTTCACCAGCGAGACACCCGACAGTTGGTCACTGTGCTGCGGAACCTGGTCAGCCGCGGCAACAGCCTGATCGTGGTGGAGCATGACCGTGAGGTTATCGGCTCTGCAGACCACGTTGTGGAACTCGGCCCGGGAAGTGGCCAACAGGGCGGCCGGGTGCTGTTCAGCGGGCAGATCAAAAAATTTCTCTCCACCCAAAGCGCCACCGCGTGTTATTTAAGGAATCCTGAGATTGAGAAAAAAGCAAAAGTGAGGTCAGCCAGAAAGTATATCATCCTGCGGGGAGCAAGCCTTCATAACCTCAAGAAAATGGAGACAAAGTTCGGGATCGGGCTGTTCAACTGTGTAACCGGAGTAAGCGGAAGCGGGAAGAGTTCCCTGGTAATGGAGGTGTTGAAGCCTTCTGTGGAGGCTGTGCTTTCAGGCTCGGGCCGCCTGGCTCAGGAACTGGAAAAAGTAACTGTTAAGAACTGCGAGAATCTTGACGGTGTCGTGCTGGTCGACCAATCCCCTATCGGAAAGACACCGCGCTCAAATCCGATTACCTATATCAAAGCTTTCGACCACGTGCGCAAGCTTTTCGCCAGCACGTCGACTGCCAAGCGCCTGGGTCTGGCGCCCCGTGATTTTTCTTTCAACACACCGGGGGGCCGCTGTGAGGTCTGCAAGGGGGCGGGATTCGAACTGGTGGACATGCAGTTCATGGCCGATGTGATGGTGCCGTGTGAAGCCTGCGGGGGCAAGCGGTTCACGGCCAGTACGCTTGGCGTTCCCTATCAGGGAAAAACAATCGACCAGGTGCTCGAACTGAGTGTCAACGAGGCGATAGCTTTTTTCTCCGACCAGGCCGGAATAGGCAAGCCGCTCTGGGTGCTTCAGTCTGTCGGGCTGGGCTACCTGAAGCTCGGCCAAAGTGCGACCACGCTTTCGGGCGGGGAAAGCCAGCGACTCAAGATAGCTCGCCAGTTGATCGAGGGAGGCTCTGGCCGGGCTCATCGCGGAAAGTTATATATCCTGGATGAACCAACCACCGGACTTCATGCAGTGGAAGTAAAAAAGCTCCTTCGTGTACTTAACCGCCTGCTAGAGGCTGGCAATACGGTAATCGTAGTGGAACACCACCCCGAGGTAATCGCCCACGCCGACTGGGTTGTCGACCTGGGACCGGAAGGCGGGGACGCAGGGGGAAAGGTGGTGGTCCAGGGTCCGCCCGAAACCGTGGCCGCCTGTAAGAAAAGCTATACCGGAGCGATGCTTGCCCGGATGCCTGCATTCAAACCCGCCCGGGATTCCCGGTGAGGAGAAAAATCCAATTCACGGCTTGCCTGGGAAGAAAAGACTGAACAACAATAAATTTTGAATATTACTCCATGGACGCAAAATCTCTTGACAGATCGGAATACTGGAACAATTATCAATTCAGAATGAATATTTGCCCTGCCGGCATCGTCTCAAATATTAAAAGAATAGCCAAAGTTTGTGAAATCACTCTCACTTTCAAGCCCTTCTTGGAGTCAGCCATGAAAGCCGGATTATTTATCCCCCTGCTGCTTTTCATCCTCGCTTTTCCGGTTACGGGCCAGGATGAGGATGTTCCCGAGGATTATGAGGGTCTCCTTGAAAGAGACGATATAACTGTTAGAATGCGCGGCGGTGACCTGGAAATAACAGTGACCGCAATGGACGAGAGTATCATCCGCTACGCCACCAAAGAGATGAGAGATTATCTGCGCAAGCTTAAAGAAGACAACCTCGCCGATAATATCAACTACAATCCTGATGATCCGAAAAGGCCAATACCGTTCCTGGTAACCTTTCGCGCATTGGGCCGGGAAATAAGGTATGAACCCCACGAACTGTTGATCTATAACTACGGCCAGGAATACAGGCCTATCGAGATCGTTGCTGTCTCTCCGAATTTCAACTCCAGGGTCGTCTATATCAGAAGGCCGCCGTTATCGGCGATTTACCTTTTTGACAGAAGTATCGACTTGAATTCCCGGGAACTGGTGATCACTTACTATAACGCCCTCGTTTTCAACAACTGGATCCGGGTTATCGAAAGAGTGAACGAGGCCAAAACCCAGTACGAGGTTTTTCGGGCAAGGCAGGAAGAAAGCTGACAGCAGGCATTATTGCCGCATGAATAAACATATCATTTCCTGATCAAGATACTTCCAAATAACGGCCATTGGCATCCCATTATTTCGTAATCCATTACGCAGTACAAGGAAATAGGTGTGGCCAGCGGCCTGTATGCAGATATCACCTCCAGAATATTGATTTCTTTTGGCAAACCTGCCAATTTACCTCACTCAATACAGTAACAGTCTTATCCTGCTAACCAGATTTGTTTCGCACATTTTCGATGTATCTTGCGCATAGGCAGCGGCGTGAGTAATTTTTTCTTTAACGATCAGCAAAAGTTGAATATGTCAGAGCCGAATTCAAATAACGAATGGACCTTTGTAGTCGACCGCCTTGAGAAAACTGTCTCACTGGCCGGGGAGATCGCCGAGGTGATCCGTGCGCCCGGTGTGATGGCCTTTTTCGGCGGACTGGGATCGGGTAAAACCACTTTTATTCAGGCTCTTGGCGCTGGGTTAGGGCACAGGTGCGCGATCACCAGCCCGACCTACACTCTAATCAATCGCTACCACGGCGGCCGTCTTCCACTGGTGCATGTGGATTGCTACCGGATTGAAGAGGAAAAAGAGCTGTACGAGATCGGGCTGGACGAGATTTTTACCGGCGACAGTCTCGTGTGCGTTGAGTGGTCCGACCGGGCACTGGGACTTTTGCCACAATCGAGGCTTGAAATACATCTGAGTTATGAGGGTCGCAGACAGCGCAGAGTGAAAATTCTAATACTGGGCGATATATGGCCGGAGTTGCGCTCGAAAATCCCTCTCTGGCTGGAAAGGAATCTCTGAGACCGATGACCGGAACTTTTCTCTGTATTGACACATCTACTCCTGTAGGCTCTGTGGCTCTTGTGGACAAAGAGGGACCTCTGGCAAGCCGCACTAAAAAGGACCAGGCAGCGCAGGCCGAGAGGCTTTTTTCAACGATAAGGGAGCTTATGGCCGAATGCGGGGTAAGTTTCGCACAGCTTGGTGGGGTGGCCGTAGCGGTGGGCCCGGGCTCCTTTACCGGTTTGAGGATTGGAGCGAGTACGGCAAAAACACTGGCCTGGGTCACGGGCAAGCCCTTGTATGCGGCGGGTTCGCTGATGGCGCTTGCCTATGGCGCAGCGGGCTACGGATTACCTGTCTGCGCAACATTCAATGCCGGCCAGGATGAACTCTATGCCGCCTGCTATTTCTGGCCCCCCGGCTCCAGTCAGGCCCAAGAGCTTTTAACTCCATGCGTCCTCGGTGTCGGAAAGCTTTGCAGCCTGCTTCCCGGCCTCGCTCACAGGGGGAAAATTATCTGCCTGGGACAGGGATTCAGAAAGCGGGAGAGCGAAATAAGAGCCTGCGCCGGAAAGTATCTTCAGCCAGTGCCGAAAGAGCTGGATCATCCGAACGCCTCATTGCTGGGCAATCTAGTCCTGGCCTCTGCCGAAGGCTACAGGGTCGAGGATATCCTGGCTTTCGAACCCCACTATATCCGCGTGGGCCAGGCCGAACTCAGACTCGGATTATGAACGCCGAACCGAACAACCGTCCCGAAAAGCTGAAAGTTAAGCTTGTTCCTCTGGCCGAGAAACATCTGGAGGCGGTTATGGAAATCGAGAGGGAGGTATTCAGACAGCCCTGGAAAGTTGAGGATTTCAAGAGGCTGATCGGCAAACCTGAGGTAATCAGCCTGACTGCTCTGGCAGAAAACAAGGTGATCGGCTACAGTTGCTGCTGGATAGTGATCAAAACCGCAGAGCTGGGCAATATCGCCGTGGCACGGGAATACCAGGGACGCTATGTGGCCAGAACACTGCTGGAGGCCACAATCAAGGCCTGCCGCAAGCGGAAGGTGACCGTTCTTTTTCTCGAGGTGCGCAGTTCAAACCAGCGGGCTATCGAGCTTTACAAGCGCTATGGGTTTGCGCAAATCGGCATTCAGCGTGGATATTACTCCCATCCGGTGGAGGACTCCGTGATCATGAAGCTCGAACTTTAGCCTGCTTGCGTTTCACAACCGGGGCTTGTTATTCTTGACTTGTGCTTTCTCTGGAAATTAGATTATGTTTTCCCCTGTGCCCGTATCAAATCAACGGCTCTGCGGATAGCCTTTGAGCTTAGCCGGAAATTAAATTGGAGGTAGCACTTGGCCTGGTTCAGAAAAGAAAAGCGTGGCCCTAAAATCCAGCCGAAAAAAGTGATCCCCGATGATTTGTGGATCAAGTGCGATGCCTGCGGCGAAATCCTTTACAAAAAGGAACTGGAAAAAAATCTCATGGTCTGTCCACGCTGTGGGCACCACTACGGGATAACTCCGGATGAATACATCAACATCCTCTTTGACAAGGACACTTTCTCTGAAAGCGACCGGGAGATTAGAAGCGTCGACCCGCTTAAATTTGTCGACCGGATGAAATATACCGACCGGCTGGAAAAAGCGGTAAAGAGCACCCTCAAAAACGAAGCCATAGTGGTCGGGGAGGGTTTAATCGACGGGATTCGTGTCCAGTTCGGCGCGATGGATTTCTCTTTTATCGGCGGAAGCATGGGATCGGTTGTGGGAGAGAAAATTGCCAGGACCACGCGCCGTGCGATAGACCGCCGCCAGGGGTTGATTATCGTGTCGCGCAGCGGCGGAGCACGGATGATGGAGGGGATTTTCTCGCTGATGCAGATGGCCAAAACCAGTGCCTACCTGGGAAGAATGCATGAGGAGGGTTTGCCCTATATTTCGATCCTTGTGCATCCGACCACTGGCGGAGTTACTGCCAGCTACTCGATGCTCGGCGATATTAATATCGCCGAGCCCGGTGCGCTGATCGGTTTTGCCGGCCCGCGGGTTATCAAGCAGACCATTCGTCAGGATCTACCGGAGGGTTTCCAGCGCGCCGAGTTTCTACTCGAACACGGTATGCTCGACATGGTAGTGCTGCGCAGCAAAATGCGTGAGCATGTCATACAGCTTCTGCACTTCATGCTTGACTGAAACCTTCACACCCATATACCGGCTACACAACCTCCGCTATCACGGAGCGAATTTGCTGATCGGGCTAACATCCCGCAACGCGGCGGGCAAGGATAAGGCGGCCCGCTATCTTGTCGAACATCACGCGTTCGGCTATTTCAGCCTCTCGGATATCCTGCGCAAGGAACTGAAAAAGAAAGGCTTGCCGATTACCCGGGAGAATCTTACTGCCGAGGGCAACGCCCAGCGGCAGGCCAAAGGTGCCGGTGTGCTTGCTGAAAGGGCACTTGCCGAGCTTGAAGGTGTCAAGGCGGGCGTGGTGGTGAGTATCCGCAACCCTGGAGAGGTCGACGCCTTGCGCAGGCGGGACGACTTTATCCTGATTGCGGTCGACGCTCCGATCCAGTTGCGCTACGAAAGAGCCAAAGCCCGCAGCCGCACCGACGATGCGAAAACTCTCGAAGAATTTATCCGGGATGAGCAGGCCGAGCTGGCCGGGAACGAAAACGAACAGCAGCTGGAGCGGGTTTTCAGGATGAGCGACCTGGTGATTGTCAATGACGGCACCCTCGAGGAGTTGTACGCCAAAGTGGAGGAACTTCTATGAGCCGGCCGAGCTGGGACGATTACTTTCTCAAGATGGCCATGCTGGTTGCTGAACGCTCCACCTGCCTTCGCCATCACATGGGAGCAGTACTGGTGCGGGACAGACGGGTGCTGGCAACCGGCTATAACGGTGCCGCCAAGGGGTTGAAAGATTGCCTTGAGCTGGGCTGCCTGCGCGAAGAACAGGGAATCGAGTCCGGCACACGGCATGAGGTCTGCAGGGCGATCCACGCCGAGCAGAATGCGATCATCCAGGCCAGCCTTCACGGCGTCTCCACTGCCGGGGCCACAATGTACTGCACCCACTCGCCGTGTATGATCTGCGCGAAGATGATTGTCAACGCCGGAATCGAGCGCTTTGTTTCATTCAATGAATATTCGGACAAGAACACCCCCGATCTTTTCCGGGAGGCGGGAACCAGAGTCGATGTACTTCCGATGCCGGATCCGGTGATCACGTTCAAGGCCTGAAAAACCGGATCAATCGCCAAGTATTTACTGCCCGACCCGTGAAGTTCGCGGGCTGGGCAGTTTTGTATTGAACAGACAAACAGTTCAGATGCATGGACAGAAACCAAATTATCTCCTGACGGATCAAACCGAAAGAGAACCTTTCCCCGGTTCTCTCGCCCGACGGCTCCTCCGGATCAGCCTGCCCCTGATTTTCAACCAGGGATCGGTAATCCTGATGCTTTTTTTCGACAGGATGTTTCTTTCCTGGTACGGTACGAATGAAATCTCCGCTGTCTGGCCGGCGACTTTTCTTTACATTGCCTGCATGACCATGTTCTATGGAGTCTCAAGCTTCATCAATATTTTCGTGGCCCAGTACCATGGCGCAGGGAACAAAAAAATGTGCTCTGCCGTGATCTGGCAGGGGATCTACCTCGCCTCAGGCAGCTACCTTGCACTTCTGTGCCTGATTCCTTTCGGCAGGGAGGCGTTCAATTTTTTCGGCCACCGTGCGGAAATCGCCTCTCTGGAGCGGACGTATTACACGGTACTGATGGCGGCCTCGGTGATGCCGCTGCTGAACAATGTTTTTGCATCGTTTTTTACCGGCCGTGGGCTGACACATATCACCATGAGTGCCAATGTGGTGGGCAACGCGGTGAATATCTTCCTGGATTGGGTGCTGATTTTCGGCCATTTCGGTTTCCCGCGCCTGGGTATCCTGGGCGCGGCGATTGCCACGGCAATTGCCTCCACTGTACCGCCGGCGATCATGTTCGTGCTATTCCTTCGCAAATCCTACCAGGCCGAATACGAGACCCGCACCCAGAGAAGCTTCCGGCCGAAACTGATGAAAAAAATTATCGCTTTCGGTGTGCCCTCAGGCAGCCACGACCTGACTTATTACATTGCCGTTGCGCTTTTTTTCATGTTCATGGGGCGCACACTGCCGGAGTCGCTGGCCGCCAACAATATCGCCTGGTCGGTCAACGAGCTGCTCACCATGTACATCCACGGACTGTCACTGGCCACCCTCACAATGATGGCCCAGGCTGTGGGTGCCGGCAAACCGGAAGAGGGAGTGAAAGTACCGTACCTGGTGCTGAAAATCCTCCTTTTCATGGCTGGCTTGATCGCTCTGGTCTACCTGCTGTTTCCGGAAACGATCTACTCGGTTTTCCGCCCGAGAGTGGAGGGAGCTGAAAATATTCCTTTCGATTTAATAACAGCCAAAGGGAAAAATATCTTTCTGTTCCTGATCGGTTATAATTTCTGTTTCGCTTTTGTTTGTCTTTTCAGGCAGGCTCTGCGCGGCGCCGGAGATACGAATTACTTTCTCAAAGTAGCCCTGTTTCTGGATATTCTTTTCTTTATCCCCGGTATCTTCCTGGTGGCGAAAATGGTGGCGACAAACTACGTGGTGCTCTGGAGTTTCTTTTTAATCTACCTGGTACTGGCCGGCAGCGCTCATCTTATCAGGTTCCGCAAGGGGCACTGGAAGCATATCGACCGGGGCGACCTTGTTGAGCAGACCTGAGAGCTGTACGCGAAAAGCCCGGCTTGAGAAATAGATTTCGAGCCGGGCTTTTATTTCACTTTCCTATCAGTTCCGTTTTACCATTTAATAATACCCCTCCGCGTTGAGAAACTCGGCGTTGAGGATCGAGGCTCCTGCCGCGCCGCGCACTGTATTGTGGCTCAGGATGATCAGCTTGTAATCCAGCACGCTGCAGGGGCGAATACGGCCTACAGTCACACTCATCCCCGCTCCGTGGTCGCGGTCGAAACGCGGCTGCGGGCGGTCCACCTCGGTCCGCACAATAATCGGACGTTCAGGCGCCGAGGGCAGTTTCAACTCCTGCGGCCTGCCGCTGAAATCTGCCAGAGCAGCAGTGAACTCCTCAACACCTGGCTTTTTTTTCAAACCAACACTCGTGCACTCCAGGTGGCCGTCCAGCACGAATACCCTGTTGCACTGGGCACTGATCTTGAAAGAGGCATCGGCAAAGGTTTTGCCTGCTTCGAGCCTGCCCAGCATTTTCAGCGATTCCCTCTCCATTTTGGGCTCTTCCCCGCTGATATAGGGAATCACGTTGTCGATAATATCCAGCGAACTCACTCCGGGATACCCCGCCCCGGAAACCGCCTGCATGGTCACCACGTTGACCGTTTCCAGGCCGAAGGCCAGATCGAGCGGTTTGAGGGGGATCACCAGTCCCATGGTCGAACAGTTCGAATTGGTTACAATGAAACCTTTCCAGCCCCGGCTTTTCTGCTGATACTCGATCACCTCAGCGTGTTGGGCGTTGATCTCAGGTAAAAGGATCGGCACATCCGGATCGTAGCGATGGCTGCGGGCGTTGCTGAAAACACTGTACCCTGCCCCGGCGAACTCCTCCTCGATCGGGCCGGCAACCGATGCGTCCATGGCGGAGAAGACCACCTGGCAGTCCAGCCCCGGTTTCACCTCGTGCACTGTCATCCCTTTAACTTTTTCCGGAATGTCTCCGCTAACCTTCCAGCGTCCGGCAACCGCTTCCTCATATGTCTTTCCGCTGGAACGCTCGCTGGCGGCTACCTTGGTCAGTTCGAAATAAGGATGGCCCTCAAGCAGGGTGATAAACCGCTGGCCCACAGTTCCCGTGGCGCCAAGTACTCCAACTTTGATCTTTTCCATTATGCCACCTCAAACCGCTCCAATTAATAAATTAAATATCATCAAGCCGCCCGGTTTACCAAACGGTTAAAAATTAATCAAAGGATTCAATAAATGGTTGAAATCATGAAATTATGTCAGGGAGCCGGACGAAAATTGAGGGGGGAAATTTAATTATATTGGCAAGTTATGTCAAGCCCTTGCTTTAAAGGATTAAACGTCTTATCACCCGTATTATTCATGAAACCCAGACCTTGACAGTGCTAATCACTTATTTTTCACATTTTTATCAGCCACCGAGGGAGGGGGGCGGCGGCTGTGCGACAACAGTCGCACAGACCGTTGCGCTCCTGCGCAACGGAGCGCATTTCATGCGCCCGCCGCCCCCCAGGCCCCGGGGAAATCTAACATCTTACTAACTTATGAATAATCCGGGTTCCAATAATAGATTTAGCTTTTCAGTTTATCCAGGACAGCAGCCAGCAGCTTTTCTATCCGTCCAAGAGAGGCCACTTCTTCAGAGCCAGTTGTGCTGCCCTCTGTCTCCAGCCTGTCGATCCCCTCAGTGGTGATCGAGACCAGGTCTTCTATCTTGTGCATGCGGATAAAGCCGCGTTCGAGCAAGTACTCCAGGTTACGCTCCAGCAAAACTCCCTGAGCGTTGAACTCCTCGGAGAGAGTTTTTTTGCTCACCACCCCACGGTATAAGCCTTCTTGAATGTATTGCTTATAAAGACGATTCAGAATGGCGCTTCGCAAATCCCGGTCACTGCGTGTGCCTTTAGTCATTGATCCTTTCCAACTTTATTTTCTGTGTTTTATAATGCCAACGGATTTCCCGCGGATATGCGCCCCGGCATGGACTTTGTCATGGCAGGCTCTGCAGAGTACAAGCAAGTTGGCACTCTCGGGCTTTCCACCGGTTGCAAGCGGCCTGATAAAATGGATCTCGAGCCCTTCGCCCGATTCGCACGCCTGGCAGCTGGAGACACTTCTCCCCGCAGCATAAAGTTTTCGTATGAGTGACTGACCGCTCACCGCACTGCTTCTATACTTCTGCAAGCAAACCGAACAGAGCGGCCAGCAGTCGCCAAGGGTGTGAGCCTGGCGCGGGTCGCTTGCTTTCAGCTCGATATTGCATGCGGTGCAACGGGTCATTTTTCGATCACGGTTTCCAGAGCGGATCCATCGACCGGGCAAACAAACTCAACGCTTACTCCGGCGGCAGTGAATGTACGCCCGCAGGAGGGACAGCGCATGATTTTAACTTTTTGCTGTCCATCTTTCCGGGTGGTAATAAAAGCTGAATCCGCTTCACTTGGACGCGGTCTTAAATCTCCTGATACAAGCATTGCCACGACTTCCTCGAAAGAGCCTCTTTCCGGCACCATGCCTTCTTTCTCACTCCAGTGCCTGAGCAGCCAGGAGCGGAAGTGACGCGTATCGAGGGGGAACTGAAGGGCTGGTATTGCGGAAGAATCCACGAGCGTGGCCAGCCTGTCGTTTTCGTGGCATTGAATACAGCTTTTCGGCCAGGAAAAGGGAACCGCGGCAAATTTCAAGGGTGAACGTTCTGCATGGCAGAGTCCGCAAGAGCGGAGAGCGAGTTTTCCGGGGCGGAACGGACGGCCCAGGTGGTCTGATCCATGGGCGGGTTCGAAATCGAGTTCGCCCGGGGCTCCATTGTGGCAAACCGTGCAGCCGAACTCCCGGGGCGGGTGAAAGACCATCACCCCGGGATAACTTTCCTGCGTTGCCTCCGGAAAAAGCATTACCCGCTTACCGCCGTCCAGCCCCAGGTGGCAACTCGTGCATAACTCACGCACAGGCACGCGTTCCGGCCTGAGCCAGCGAATCTCATAAACCTTGCTGCCTCGGATTTCAATGTAATCTTTGATTCTTCCCACCGCCTCCAGGCCATCTCTCAGGGAGTCCATCTGGGCTGCTAAGCGTTCCGCTTCGTTCTCAAGGCGTGACATTAACCTGGCTCGGGAAAAATAACGGGTTGTAAAATCTTCATCCACTCCCAGGGAAGCTCTCCTGGCGGTTTCGCGCACTGCGAGCAGAATATCATGATAGCCTGACAGTTCCCGCCTCAAAGCAAGAAGGGAATCGGCAAGCCTGTCCAGCCGCGAAAGCAGTTCACTTTCGGCAATCAGATCGTAAAGCTCTTCCAGGCGTGTGGTGTCGTCTGGTTGAATTCCCCCTTCACCGCTACTTGCCACCTGAGTGAGACTCCTTTCCAGGTAGGCGGAGATATAGTCCCGCCCGTAGGAGCGCCAGTCGCTTCGGGGCAACCAGAAAAGCAGGCTCAGAATAATTGCCAGTGCTGAAAAAACCGTAATCTGCCTTGCCATGAGTCTTACAGAAGAGGAATATAGTAAAAGGTTTGTCAGAAATTATACTAACACTAGCTTGATTAACGGGCAAGGGAGTAAAAAGGCATGGTCTTTCTTGATTGCAAGACTCCTTACGAAAATAAATTTTGGCCTGGTAAGAAGTCATATTAAATTAATGTAAAATTATATTTTTACCGGAGTGATAAAATCTTGCGTTCAGCCAGGAGACTCCGAGCGAGTTTGACTGGCTTGCGGGTGTTTTGTCTTTGTTCCGTGCTTTGTGTTGGCGTTAGCCTGCCCGGGGCATTCTCGGAGGACACGGATAAAAACCTCAAGGACTTCAACGAGGATATGCTGCGGCTGGAGAAAGCCCGAAGGGCTGCGAAAGCTTGAACGCGAGATAAAAAAATGTTTTGCTCAGAGGGAGAAGTGATTTGCGTAAAACCGGCGGCTGGAACCTGGAGCGATTCGGCTGGATATCCCTGTACATCGGGATCTTGACTATCCCCTTTTTCCCACCCTATTCACTCATACTGCTCGTTTTCGGCGGGGTAATCGCAACAATCTACCATTCGCGGCACCGATAAAGACACCCCACTGTTGCGGCTTATCCTATGCTTGCCCTAAAGCTTTTACCCATCTTCTTTCCGCTGCTCCAAACCGGTGGTTTCTAAGTCGGCGTTTTCCGATTCCCTGCTTTTTCGGGCGCTGTCTTCGTGTGGATTCCTGCTCTCGTAATCCTTGATAAAATAAGTGATCTCGCGGAGGTGATTATCGATCCGGTCGAGGTAAAATGACATGCGGGAAAGCTTTTTCGAGAAACTTTGCACGAGAAAAAAGGTGAAAATAACCGCCACTGTCAGAACCACCGGCAGGATCTGGCTGATGAGATCAAGAAAATAAACCAGTTGCACGATATGGCTTTCAATCCAGTTCATGTTTATCTGGGAAAGAGATTGAGCCGCAAATATTCAGGCCGGGGTTAAGATTTCAGGGATTCCCGGTTTTAGAATCCCTGCCTGAAGGCTGAGCGGGGTTTTTACCCTGGCTATCATTAGCTTCCTTCCGGTTCTTTCCTCCAGGGGCCTGGTCTACTGCTGTGGCGGCCTGCGGAGATTCACTCGGTCCATTCGCCGGTTTTTCAAGCTGTTCCCCAGTGGGCTTTTTCTGGCCTGGGTCCCCCATTTTTTGCCCGGCCCGGGTGTCTGCCAGGGGGAGTTTGTTAGGTTCATTCACCCCCTGGGAAGACTTTTGTCCGGTTTTCGTTGTATCCTGCGAAACGGCTGGTACTGATACCGAATCCGCACGTGCAGAATCAGCAGCGGCGGTGGAGTCTGCCACCTGCTTTATCCGGGCGATCGAATCGAGACGTGCCTGTTCGATCGAGTCAAGCCTTGTCACTCTTGCAGCCTCCCGGTCACGAAGAACCTTAGCAAACAAAGGCACATCCACCGGCTCGACCATGCTCTCCATCTCCCAAGCCAGGGCCTTGCCATAGCTTTCCTGCACCATCACGTCCAGGACAAAGCCGGTGACCCTCCTTGTCGTGTCCACCGCGACCTGTGGTCCACGAGCAGGTCCACGCCCGCTTCGTTCCAGTTGACGTTGTCGTTCCAGTTGTTTTACAGCCTTTTCGTACCTGGCATCCAGAAATGCCTGAAGCGATACCTGCAAGCTGTCGGGAATCGGAACCTCGACCCAATCACCGTCAGATACACCGTATGGGAAATATTCACCGGCGTTCACTGTGAAAAGAATATCCGAATCGACTTCTTTCTCCAGGTAGATATAAGTATTATTAGTAGTTACAAAAACTGAATCGTATTGTGTAAATAATTTCGTATCATCTTCTCTCTGCCTTCTTCTGTATCTGTCGACAAGACTGCTGCGTTGCTCAGCCTGCTGGACTTGCCTGATATAATCTTCCTTTGCCGCATACCAGACGTCTAGCGTATCCTCCGGCATCTTTCCCCAGCGTTTCACATCCTGGAACTTGAGCCTTGCCGTATTGATCGTATCCGGCAGCAGCCGAAAAATCCCCGTGTGTTCGAAATCGGCATCAACCGGCTTGGTGTCTTTGACCTGGAGATTTTCTAACACTTTCATCTTGATATTTCTTCTGCCTATTTTAAGTTCCAGGCGGTGAAATCTGCGCTCTATAGGGTAATAATTTATACTTCTCAGACCCCGGAAAACATTGCGCACTCTGAAATTCTCTGTCGGGAACAGACGGGTATGTACAATCAAACCCTTTTCCGGGCTTACTTCCTGGTTAACCAGGCGCATTTCAACTATCGACGTACCCTTCTTGTCATAGCCGATAAAAACGCTATTGCGGGAAAAGTCGCTCTCCTGCGGTTCTATCTTGCTCCTGTCGACTTTACCCTTGCCAATAAAGGGGATAGAGAAACACCCGCCAAGAATGAGAAGCAATAGCAGCGGGAAAATTCCCCAGGCCGATTTTTTAATCCTGCGCTTCATACCAGTGTCTTGATAAACTAAGTTTATTGATAATGATATCAGCGCTGATCCAGCAGGTTCAATAGCGGAAAAATCAATAAGTCTTTCATCTTTTTCAAGTTAACCACTCTGAAAACAAAATACAAGGGTGGTCAGCACTATGAATATACAGCACGGCATGACCGGGGAAAGGAGCCGTGAAAGACTTGCGACTGCCGCCCTTGGTGATCCAGGTATCCGTGTAGGTTCCCCATTTGGGATCGAACCATTCGACAACAAGCGGTCCCGGGGTTGCTGAGAGGTCTACAATCACCTCGCCTCCTTCCGGGAGATAAACCAGGTATTGGGCATTATCGGGTTCGGGCCTGGCCAGACAATAGCGGGTGGAGACAAGCTCGTCTCTTGGCGTCATCGCGGCAAGATCGACCCTCGAGGCGAATGCCAGGGTGTATCCCATATTCTTACGTATTGCTTCCCACTGGAGATTTGAGGCAAGGTCTTTATCAGAAAGATAGGGGTAAAAATACAACTGTTCGAGTGGATCCATAAAAACGGGATTTAGCCCGCGAAGGAAACTTTTCCAGACCCAGCCTGCGTTACCGCCGATTCCCCATAAGTGATCGGTATCTGTCAGAATGACCTTGCTACCGTCAGAGGCTGGAGGATCTTTTCTGTATGCGTCGTTTTCCCCCGGGTTGGGAGATACCGCCTCTGCCGGGCTTGTGAACAGATCCTCGTTCTTGCCGCCCTGATACTGGAAAGTCATCACCACAGGGTGCTGTTTCGGCTTGTTCTTTTCGTACTCGTGGATATAATCGATCATCGCATAATGCCACTGGGTGGAATTTTTATTGCTCTCGTTACTGATCTCGTAGAGCACATTGTCCAGATCGCTGACCGTATCCACGACCTTCCTGATATAAGCTTTCTGCAACCCGGTAATCTCAGGGACAGCCAGCATGTGTACCTCTTCCCCTTGCCCGTCGCGGTTGGGATCTCCATTGATTCCGTTAATGTTGTTTGAACGGTTAAAGGGGTGTCCAGTCCAGGGATTGCCGAAAGTGCGGATGAGCTAAGCAAGGGAATGTGGTTATGTCTGGATGTTTAAAAACCGGAAAGAAAGGAGAAAAGGGATGGTGAGGGCATACTGGCTTTCAATTGCAATTCAGACACATGCTTGATAAAGTTATTTATACCATCTATATTATAATCACCTAAAGCGTAATAATGATCCGGAGAAATTGGAGATTATGTCTCTTCGATTTTCAAAAAGAATGGGCTATATTTCTTTACTCACAGCTCTGCTCTCTGGATTGGCATGCAGCAAAGACAACCCAACAGGACCAATAATACCAGACGACACAACACCACCAGTAATATCTAATTTTCAGCAGCAGGTTAATTCGTATAATGCAAAATTCACATGGGTAACAGACGAAGATGCAAGATATGATGTAGATTACAAAAGCGACAGCATCCCTGAAATAACTAAAACCACATACTCAACAAACCACTCCGCCACTTTACCAGACCTTGAACCTGGAAAATCATACACGGTTGAAATAACAGTATATGACAGAAATGACAACAAAAGAACCAGAACAGAAAATATCACAACCCTCCCGCCGCCTGACACGACTGCGCCCACGATAAGCAACCTAACGCTGGAAACAAGTAACGAAGGGGACGAGAATCCGTTCATCAAGTTTACGTACACAACAAACGAACCCACAGCAGACTCAATTTATGTTGAAAATGCTGGAAAAATATACCCATTAGGAGAAACCACATCAAAAACAGCGCATTCCTTCATGTTCTCAGACCCAGCAGCCGACAGCGCGAACATAACGCTGGTAGCAATCGACGAAGCCGGCAACTCTTCAAGAAGAGACACATCTGCTGTGGTGGATGCTGCGGAGAGGTATGGACTTATCGTAGACCTCCTCGACGACTGGGGAAGAGAAGACGAACAAGCATTCAAAGCTTTCTTAGAAGATTTGGGTTATAGTGTTAATTATATAATGGGTGATGCTAATACAACTCCAACAATGTCAGATATAGTAAGTGAAATATCCAAAATAAAAGAAAAAACAGACCCAAACGATGAGATTGTATTTTCAATAAGTACACACTCAGGTGGGACTCAAGGAGAAAACTATAAACTAAAAATAGCCGGTGGTTTTTTTGATCCAAAAGATATACTGAACAATTTCAACAGTGGAGATTATGGAAAGCTTTTATTTATTCCTGAAGCATGTAAAGGAAAAATAGTTATAGACAGAACATCGACGCCAAACTCTGTAAGTTTAAGCGCTACTTGGGATACAGGACAGGCAACACCATTTTTTAATAATACATATGGGACTCCAATTGGTGTTATACCATCTTTTGAAAAAAATCCAACTATAACGGTTAGTGAACTATTTACAGAATTATATAACGACTACTGGACAACATTACAATTATACCACCCATTCCTCGGCATCAAAGGAGACCCAGCAGAGCCGCCTGGGAAATATCAAGCTTCTTCTGACATTGCCGGTAACATTCACGGTTATTCAGAGTGGCTGGACAGGAGAGCTTTCAGGATACCGGAGCTAAGGGAGAAGTGAGTCCTGGTGAATAAGTGCCTTCCTGATCCCTACTAACCGATCCATTAAAATGAGTACAAAAAATCTCTTAAGAAAATTTGGATACTTTTCCTTGCTTTGCATTCTGTCTTCCGGATGCAGCGACAGCGGCCCCACAGAACCGGTGGTACCCGAAGACACCACCCCGCCTGTTATTTCAAATTATTCAGAA
>Ga0114922_10001653_pt1 | contig 21132 bp, 21 predicted proteins | sample AartaG_FD_100975 | JGI IMG/M metagenome (GOLD analysis project Ga0114922, IMG submission 100975) | Deep subsurface microbial communities from Aarhus Bay to uncover new lineages of life (NeLLi) - Aarhus_00045 metaG | ecosystem: Environmental > Aquatic > Marine > Oceanic > Sediment | place...
CAGGAACAGGTTTGGGAATCTCATGGGGCGCTAACACACCATATGTCTCCGGGGCATCCTGAAACTGCTTGGTAATATCCTCGGGCAAATGGCGAAACCAAAGAACTCCTACTAAAATCCCTACGACTACCAGACACACTGCGACGGCGCCCACCCAGAACCTTCGCGATCGAAACCAACGGGCAATTTTTGGTTCCGGTTTCATGATCGTGGTCCGTTCCAACCGAGTGGAATCCGCCATTACGCCGGACTCTCCCGCCTGGGTTCCAAAATGAGTACCGACGCTGGATCCCGCCTGCGTTGTGACACCGGAGTCATCGGGGAACGTTCCAATAGATTCAGCCCTCAGGGCGGCGGCAAAATCTGTAGCGGTAGGACGGTCCGCCGGATTTTTGGCCATCGCTCGTTGGATCAATTCCGCCAAACTCGCCGAACAGCCGGGCACCTGCTCCCGCACATCCGGTACCGGTGCTTCCATGTGTTTTTTAAACACCTCTTTGAGCGTTTTGCCCCGAAAAGGGGGACGGCCTGTCAAGGCATAGTATAGCGTGGCCCCTAAACTATAAATATCAATGGCAGAGGTTTGTTTTTTCCGTTGAATCACTTCGGGGGCCATAAAGTGCGGCGTACCTACTGATTTGTTGGTGAAATCAAAGGGATCGTTTGGATCTTCCACCCGGACCAGGCCGAAATCCGTCAATTTACATCGGCCGTTTCGATGAATCATCAGGTTTCCAGGTTTGACATCGCGGTGGAGAATTCCCAGATCGTGCGCGACGGCTAATGCGGTGGCGGCATCGGCGATCAGCGGACAGGCCCGCCGGGGCGGCAGCGAACCGGTCGCCTTGATCACACTCTTGAGATTATCCCCGTCCACCATCTCCATGGCGATGTACCACCAGCCGTTAACCTGGTTAATTTCGTGGATACGGACCACATTAGGATGCTCGATCTGCGCCGCGGCCCGCGCCTCCCGGAGAAATTGATTCACCCGCTCCTGCTCGTCAATACCGGGAACCCGCTTGCGCAGGACTTTCAACGCGACAATCCTCTGCAGATTGACATCGAGGGCTTGAATCACCCGCCCCATCACCCCTTCCCCAATTAAACGCAGCAGTTTAAAATGACCCAGTCTCTTTCCGATCCAGGAAGGAAGGACCGGCACAGCAGGAGCCGCCTCGGATTCGGAGGTTGCCGCAGAGGCGTCGATAATCTCAGTTTCTTCCGTGCAAAAGTCCGTGTCATAGACCAGAGATTCCTCAAACGCCTCTTCATCCTCCAATCCGACATCGGGTTTTTCCGGTTCGGTGTTCATTCTCGCCCCGTTGTGATTCCTCTGAAATCCAGAATCGTTAATACACTTTGCCGCTGTTCCCGTCCTTCGCTGACATCTCCCTCGTCCGAACCGATGGCGATAAACCGGCTGGAACCCAATCGGCAAATCGCTTCGATTTTCATATCCGGCGCCTTGGCAAACAGGATGGGAGATTCGTTTTTTCGGCCGCTCCACCAGAACAAAGCGCTGTCTAACGTGTTAGGGGGGAAAGGTTGATCCTCGTCCAATTTGGGTCCGTTGCTTTTAGCCGCCGCGATCAGGTATCCACGGGTGAGAGGATCCCAGATTATGTCACTCACTCCCCGCTCTCCCAAATCCACGGCGAAAAGGTCCGTCACCTCCAGCCTCTTATGGTTCTGCCGGTCAAAGGCATCCTCCACGCCCCGCACCACAAACAGTAAAGCCTTCTGCTTATATAAAGGATTCCGCATCCCACAGAGCAAGCCTTTGTTTTGCGGCGTGAAGGCGATGCCTTCCACGTTACCCCATCGGTAGGTATTTTTGTCCGTGCCCGGAAAGTCGGCATAATAGGTGCGGTACGGCTCGACATTCATGTCCTGGAAATGCTCGTTCAGGATATCGCGAATCCACCCGGCATCGATAACAATTCCGCGCCCGCACGTGAACGGATTCGCTTGCTCCAGAGATAAGCGCATGATATGACGCCGCGCAGGCAAGGGGCCCGCCCGATCGTTGCTCAGGGAGCACATGACATATACGAAGTATCCGCCGCCGGATTTTTCCCGGATGGCGATGCTCTCTGCGTCATTCAATAACTGTTGTTCATTATGAATAACGATGTGAGGTTGCGGTTTACCAATGGTCATCGTGTCCAGATCGACCGCACAGGAGAATATCCGATGGCCGTGTCGGTCGCTGGAGAGAAGCAGACACCCGTCCACCCAGGCCATACCGCTGCATTCCAGCGGTTTTAATTCCGAGCTAAGAATGGAAGTGTTCGCAAAAACCGTGATGTCCTGCTGAGCCACCACAGGAGGCTCTATCACGCCGAAGCGAATATCCGTCACCGGCACCTGCGGAGGTAAAGAATTCGTCGAATCGGCCCGGGATAGACTATCCATGCTCCCCACAAAAAAAACCAAGACCGCCCACACCCACGATAAATCCGCCACGATGCCCCCTTTCGCATTACTTATTACTTTCTCTCTGATCAATTTAAACAACCCACCCAACTTCGACAGCCTTAGCTGGAAACTCTTTCCTCCCCTCTTCTCCTGACGCCGAAACATTTTCCAGATCCCGTTTCGTACGATCCGTATCGACTCGATCAGCCGATATGCTCGATCAGGGCGGCCACGTGGGTGCTGACCAGCGTGAGATAATCCAGGTCGAGATGGGAAAACGCGGTCTGGTCGCTGCCGTTATCGATATAGACGACGCCGTAGGCGCCGCTCGGCGCCATGATCGGCGCCGCCATCGCGGAACGAAGGTGCTCGGCGCTGGCGAGAGTGGAATCAGGCGACGTAGCGGCATCGACAATATTCGGCAGCAGTACATACGTCTCGCCCTTCATCGCCTGCTTGACCAGGCTGCGACCGACCAGATCGTTGAGCGTTACCGAGACGCCGCCTCGACTGATGCCGCCGTGACAGGTGAGCGGCCCTTCGGTCATTTCCCGAAAGCCCGCCCAGACATGATACGCCTCAAATTGATCGAGCAGGATCTTGGTCAGTTCCACCAGAAGAGTTTCCTGGTCCTCCAGACGACAGAGTCCCATCATCAATTCGTATAAATCCTTGATGCGCGCCGGGACGAGTTGGATCATATGTTCCGGTTTGCGAGTAGATTCTTTACCATAGACACTGGGCACGGCCTCGGAAGCGCTGATCAAGGTATCCCCGAGATCCATATCCGTATCCTGATGAGTTTCCGACGAAGGACCTTCATACTGATCCAGATGCACTTCGACGGTAAAGTCGCCGATCCGGATCACATCTCCCTCGTGCAGCGGCAACGTGGTGACCGCCCGATTATTTACCACCGTCTGGTTGGCGGATTCCAGGTCTTTGATCATCCAGCCGCCGTCCGGCGTGGTGTACATCACGGCGTGCTGACGGGAAACCGCTCGATCCGGCAGAAAGACCTGACTTTGGGGCTGGCGACCGATATACACCGGCCCCTCCGTGAAATTCAAATCGTTGATCAACGAATGGCCTCGCTTGACCAGTAATCTCATAACTCGTCCCGCCTCATACCATCAATACATAAACCTGAGAACGTGCTGTCCTATCTGCACTTATAGTATATCCGATATTCAGGAATCTGTCAACGAACCCAATTTTTGACGAGACAAAGACCGGTGAATCGGCTATAAGTAGAGTTTCTTACAATCCGTCGCCTCGTTATGAAAAAGGAATATGATTATGGATGAGCTGATTTCGATGGCCCAACAACTGGGAAAAAAGTTGGCCGCCCACGAGCGGACCGCCAAACTGAAAGCCGCCCAAAAAGCCATTAACGATGATCCGGCTGCCTCTCAACTGGTGCAGGAGTATCAAAAGCAGGTGGAAAAAATTCATAAACTCGAGCAGGAAGTCAAACCCGTCGAACCGGAAGATAAACGTCTGCTGGCCGAACTGGAAGGTAAGATCGGAACAAATGCGTTATTTGCCGATCTCACCCGCTACCAGGCCGACTTCGTCGAAATGATGCAGAAAGTCAAACAGGCCATCGACAACGAATTGCAAGTGTAGAAACTCTTAATTTGGATAAAGTGTCATTCTGAGCCCTTCGCTTCGCTCAAGGGTAAACTGCGCGAAGAATCTCGTTCCAAGTAGAAACGCATAATGTTTCTTTGCTTCAATGATTGCGAGGCACCCTCATAGCAAAGCCGCGTACGTCTTGCCGCGGCGTAGCTATGGCGAAGCGGGGTGAGGGAGGGGACCTGACTTTCGTAGGGTGTGCATTGCACACCTTTTTAACCTCTTTACTTCGGTCGCTTCTGTTTAACCCATTTTTGTATCGCACTGACAGGGTGAGCATTCCATACATCGGCTTTGGTGGTCCAACCGCGTTGGGCGGTGGCGACGCCGTAGCATATCAGGTGTAAGTCGAATTATTTAAAATTATGGTTCTGCTCCAAAAAAGTTGGTTAAATTTAGTTGCATCTACAGCCTCTAACGAGGCTGGAGTTTTTCGCTTTGAAGCCGCCGGCATATTCATAAAGGGTTGGCACCAAAAGAGATACCAACCCTATGCCGTATGGCGCCGCCATGGTGCTCGGGTCGCACTCCTGCGTTGCCCTATCCCCCATGACGGCGTCGTTATTATACTCAAACATGCCGGAGGCCTAAAGCGTTAAACTCAAAGGGTTTGCGAAACAAAACATTTTATTGATTACCAACTATTTTGGAGTAGAACCAAAAATATTATAATATTCCCCATGCTTCATCTAGACATTGCTTCCTTAACCTCATTAAATCCTTACCAATAGGATTTCGTTTATTATTATCTATATTTAGTGGCAAAATATGTCCATACAAGTCGATAAAAGTTTGTTCAACTTTACGTGGTTGATCATCCTTTACCCAAGTTATCCGTGCGTGAGCTATTAACCAATCACGTAATATATTTTCACCTTCTTTTCCAAACCAAAAGCTCCTGTATTCTCCACTACCTTTTTTATATGGCATTAATCCTAATTCTTTTCGAAGTATTGGCCCTAATGTTTTTCGAAGTGTGGAAATATCTGCATTTCCGTTTATATGCTTTTTAAATATTCTGCTATACAGAGTACCTTTTGATTCTTTTGTTTTCCCCGCAATACCAATATACAAAAGTTTCCATTGTCCATACCCAAAGTATTCTCGATTTGGTACTTGTGGAGGTAGCTTTTTAAAATACCACCCATATATTCCCTTCTCATTTGGAAGGATCTTCTTATCTTCAATAATGTCACCAAGTGAAATAATTTCATCTGGACGCTTAAAATAATCGATCTTTTCCGTTAAACCTTTAGTTGTGCTTAATTTACCAAGTCGCTTCTGCTTCACCCACTTTCGGATCGCGCCTACCGGTTGAGCATTCAGTACGTCGGCTTTGCTGGCCCAGCCGCGCTGGGCCGTCGCGACGCCGTAGCGCATCTGGCCCAGACCGTGGATATCGTGGGCGTCGGTGTTAATGACCAGTTTCACGCCTGCCTCGATAGCCTGTCGGCAGTGAATGTCATTCAGGTCCAGCCGCAGCGGCGAGGCGCTGACCTCCATCGCTGTACCCGTACCGGCGGCTTGTTTGACTATCGCATCCATGTCCAGTTCCATCGGCTCACGCACGTGGATCATACGACCCGTCGGATGACCGATACAGTTCACATACGGATTCTCCATCGCTTTCAATAACCGCGTTGTACTCCGCTCCTTTGACCCTTTCAAACCCGAATGCACCGAGGCGACCACGAAATCCAACTCCGCCAGTACCTCATCCGGGTAATCCAGCGAACCGTCCAGCAGGATATCGACCTCCGAGGAGATCAAAACCGTAAAGTTCTTCAACGATTCATTGAGCTTGCGAACCTTTTTAATACTGGCTTGTAGCCGCTTTACATCCAGCCCGTTGGCGATTACGGAACTCTTCGAATGATCGGAGATGGCGATATATGTATAGCCCAATTGCCGGGCAGTCTGAACCAGTTCCTCCAATTCGCTGCGGCCGTCGGAGGCCGGCGAGTGCATGTGCAGATCGCCCTGGATATCCTTCAATTCCACGATGGCCGGTAATTGGTTTTGCTGCGACAGTTCAATCTCGCCCCGGTCTTCCCGCAGCGTCGGCGCGATATACTGCAATCCCAGCTTTTGATAAATCTCCGCTTCCGTCTCACCGGCAATCTGCTTATCGCCTCGGAATAAACCATATTCGTTCAGCTTGTATTTTTTCGCACCGGCGATTGCCCGCAGCTTCACATTATGATATTTACTCCCAGTAAAGTACTGCCACGCCGCCCCGAAACTTTCCACCGGTACGATCCGCAGATCCACCTGTACCACATCCGAACACAACTCCGGCTCGGCGAACTGAATCGACGCCTTCGTCTCACCCGCCCCCAGTACCCGCTGCACACCCGGCAGCTTCGTAAACGTTTCGATGATTTCCTCTCCATCCTTGGCCTGCACCAGGATATCGATATCGCCCACCGTCTCACAGCCCCGCCGCAAGGATCCCGCCAATTCAATCTCCTGCAAGCCTTTACAATTCTGCAACTGACCCACGATTAAATCCGACAGCGCCAGCGCGTGCGCCAACAGAATACGATGGCCCGCCGACTCGATAAACTGAATCCCCCGCGCGATCCCTTCGGCTTTTTTGGCGCCGAATCCGGGCAGCCCTTCCAACGATTTGTCCTCGATTACCCGCTGTAAATCCGCTAAGGTCTCGACCTTGAGATGTTTCCAGACCGCCGCCACCCCCTTTGGCCCAAAACCGGAAATTCTGAGCATATCCAGCAGTCCCGGCGGGATTCTGGCAAGCAACTCCCGATGGGCCTTGATCGCTCCGGCGTGCACGAATTCATTGATCTTCACCACCGACGATTTACCCACTCCCGGCAGTTCCTGCAGCTTACCCTCCGCCGCCAGTGTCGCTACGTCTTTGGGACAATCGGAAATCACCCGCGCCACCTTTCGATAGGTGTTCACGCGGAACCGATCCTCGCCGAGGATCTCCATGACATCCGCCATCTGCTCAAATATATCCCGCAACTGCTGATTCTTCATCGCATCTCGCCGCCCAAAAGCTCTCTCTTCCTACAATAATTATATCATCCATCCAAGTTATTTGTACTTGTCAAGCTCCCAAAAATGTATTATAGTAACTTACGACAACCTCTGAAAATTGAATTATCAAAGCCCCGACCGTAAGGGAGGGGACCGAAAACGATGTTTTTTATTTTTGAAAATTGATTTTTAGATGTTCCCTTACGAACAATCTGGGCATAGTTAACGGAACAAATTGGACAAAGCACGATTATGACTCTTGACGAATTAAAACAGAAAGTCAAACCATTCTGCCAAAAGTATTCCGTCAAACGACTGGATATCTTTGGCTCCGTCGCTTGCGGACAAATGCATGAAACCAGCGATCTGGATTTTATCGTCGATTTCACCGACCCCAATACCCAACCTGCCAAACGATACTTCGGCCTGCTACACGAATTCGAGGACGCCTTTCACTGCCCGATCGATCTGATTACGCTCCACAGCGTCAAAAATCCCTACTTCAAAAACCGAATCTTACAGGAGCGAAAAACTCTCTATGCAGAATGATCTGGCGAAATACCTGTATGATATTCTCGAGGCTGCCAAAGCTATTCGCGCGTTTGTGGAAGGCAAAGAAAAACAGGACTATCACAGTGATGAAATCCTGAGAAGTGCCGTCGAACGCAAATTCGAGATCATCGGCAAAGCCTTAAATCGAATCAAAAAAGAAGACCCAAACATCCTGGAATCCATCCGGGAGCATCGCAGTATCATTTCTTTCCGTAATATCCTCATCCACGGCTACAACGGAATCGACGACACCATCGTCTGGTCCGTCATCCAGGACGATCTGAACAACCTTATCGAGGACGTAGAAATATTATTATCGGAGAAACGACAGTAGGGTAGGCTGTGCCCACCAATTAGGGTGGGCTGTGCCCGCCAATTAAATCTGCAACGGCTACGGAGACAATCTTATCTCATAGTAGCAAACAAACCCGCTTGCCCATCCGGGATTTCCCGGACTTGCTATAAACAAAGGTTTTATTTCGAGTTTATTATTCGTTGGCCCAGAGCGTAGGCATCCTGTAGGGCCGTGGGGTGTTGGCGAATGGAGCCTTTCTTATCGCACCCCTCAAACAGCAAATTGTCCCAATACTCCATCTCCAGAGCGTCCAGGAACCATTTCATAGTGACCTTGACGCCGTTGAACACCTTGGCGCCATGGGTGGCGCCGACGGAGAGGAAGACGCCCCGACGGAATTTCTGGCCCGGCTGCATCAAAGATTGCTTGAGTACGTAACGGCGGGCCCAGAAGACCTGACAGCGGTCGATCAGGAGCTTGGCCTGGGCACAATGGGCCATAAAATAAATGGGGCTGGCGAACAGAAACCAGTCGGAGGCCGATAGCTTGGGATACATCCCGGTTATGTCGTCCTGGATGGAACATTCGCCCTGTTTTTGACAATGGTCGCACTGCGTGCAGGGCATGAGTTTACATTCTGCCAGGCGGATTTTCTCAATGTGGTATTCAGACTCACGACCGGCCTGGACCATCGCGTCATTCATGCCGCGGATCAGCTCGTCCAGCAAGGTTTCGGTATTGCCTCCGAGGCGGGGACTGGATGAGATTGCCAAAATATGTGTCGTCATAACGGTTTCCTTATTACAGGAGTTTTGCAAAAGTTCAGTTATTATTGATAATATCTTTTACAAAGTTTTTTCATGATAAACAAGTGCCCCCTATTTCCTTGATGATGTCCTGGAGAAATAGTGCTTTCATGTGAGCGAGCGTCTTCTGCTTAGTGGCTTAGAAGTCTTTTATGATCGGGAACTCTTGACCAGACCGGTGGCGTGTAGTATCTGGACATCGCGATCGTTTCTGATTGCTCAGGTGGAATTGGAGTTATTTTTGGGCGTCTGTCTGCTGAGCGGCGTATATCGTAGGGCCGCCTGGCTGGTTGGGCGGGTGTGTTTTGTAGTGTTTTCGATGGTGACGTTGTATAAAGGGCTATCCGGCGCTGAATCCTGTGGCTGTTTCAGAGCCGTACCGGTAAATCCCTGGATAACCCTGTTTGCCATCGATCTTCCCGCCGTAATTGCCCTAGCGATATTTCAGCCGAATCTGAGGCCAACCCAACCAGTAAGGTATTTCCCACATCGTTTGGCAGTGGCTACTATTCTGATTTTAGCAATTGGAATCCCAAGCGGTATCGCTATGGCTAATTTTGACCCGACGGTGTTGAACTCCGAAGGGGAAATCATCGGCGACAGCCAATATGTCATCCTGGAAACGGAAACCTGGGTGGGAAAGAATCTACCGATCCTGAAGTATATCGACATAGGCGATCAACGGAATGAAGGTAACTGGTTACTACTGTTATATCATTACGATTGCCCGGAACGTAATCATAAGTGGTCGTGCGGGTTGTTACGCCGTCGTCTTCTTCGACCTGCTCCTTGCGACCGAGCGAACCGTTATTGTCATATTTGTAAGTGATGGTTATCAAAGAGCCGAAAATTACAATCGCACGGAAACACGATCAACATCTCTTGACACCAACGGATAACAACCTATAGTAGTAACAAGAGATTTTGGGATCCCCATTTTTTTGTGGGAGGTATGTAAGTGATCAAGAACCGAGAAATCATGATCATAAAGGAGTTGTCGGATAAGTCAACGATGTGTTTTCAATGAAAGGTTAGCCAATGACTAGACCATTAATTATCAGTCAAGGCCTTGTGATACTGGTGCTTCTGTTCTGCTGTTCTGTGGTACGGCCCGTGCCGGCGGCCGACTGGCCGGGTTTCCGGGGTCCGAACGGAGACTGCACGTCGGATGAGAAGGAATTGATGAAGACCTGGCCCGCCGAAGGGCCGGAGGTTCTGTGGACAGGGCAGGTCGGCGTCGGCTTCGGCGGAGTCGCGGTCGAAGATGGCAAGGTGTACATGCTCGACAGGGACAAGGGTAAGAGGGATATTCTTCGATGCCTCGATTTGAATACCGGGCGTGAGCTCTGGAGATTTGGTTATGATGCCGTGGGTAACATAAGTTATCCCGGTTCGAGGTCTCACCCAACCGTGGATAGTTACTATGTTTATACGATGAGCGTCTTCGGGCAATTGCACTGCGTAAGTAAGGAGACGCACAAGCCTGTGTGGGCACGCAACATCCTGAAGGAGTTTGGAATGAAGCGGCCCACCTGGGCAATAAGCCAGGCGCCTGTGATCTACAAAGACAAGGTAATCGCGGCGCCGATAACTGATGAGGTGGGGCTGGTGGCTTTCGATAAGCTCACTGGCCGAACGGTGTGGAAGTCTCCGCCTCTGGCCGGGAGAATTACGTACGCCTCTGCGATAGTGACAAACATACATGGCGTGGATCAGGTTCTTGCCCTGACAACCTCGTGCATTGCGGGCATCGATGCGGAGACCGGGGCGATCCTATGGACCAACGGTGACTGGGAGTGTCGAATTCCCGTTGCCAGCCCAGCTTATATCGGGCACGGGCACGTGTTTGTAACCGGCGGATACAGGGCGGGTGTTATCATGCTCGAGATCCGAAGAGAGGGAAATCGCTTTACCGCAACCACGAAATTCAAAACAAACGAAAGTAACGGTCAGATCCATCAACCAATCGTGTACAAAGATCACATTTATGTGAACGGAAATGACAAGAGCAAGCGGGACGGTTTGGTATGCATGGATTTTGACGGCAATATTAAGTGGAAGACGGGCAGATCTCCGGGATTCGACTGGGGGGGCATGCTGCTGGCCGACGACATGCTCTACGTGGTGGACGGCAACAAGGGCGACCTGTGCATGGTACGCCCTGACCCATCCGCATATCGTGAAGTGGCGCGTTTCAACCTACTAAAGGGCAAGCAGATATGGGGCACGATTGCACTCTCCGACGGCAAGTTGCTGCTGCGTGACCAGAGCCAGCTTCGATGCGTGGATGTCCGCGGCGGGTGAATAGCAAACTGTGTAATAGGTGCGGCCGGTGTGTTCGGATAAGGGCAGGAGCCGTTGCACGGTCACGGGCAAACGAGGGACTCCAAAATCGGGTGATTCAAGACATGATTTTATACGGAAACCATGCGTTCCTGGGCAACCTCTCGTAATTTGACAAGGGCTTTGTTTTGTATCTGTCGTATCCGCTCTTTGGTCAGCCCTAATTTTTCGCCCACCTGCTTCAACGTGAGCGGCTTGGGCTGTCTCGTATCGAGAGAGAACCGTAAGGAGACCACGGATTGCTCGATGCCGGTCAGATCCGCCAGGTTCTGATGCATTATAGTGCGAACTTCATCCACCCAGTCGTTATGTTGCTCTTTTCGATCCCGCTCGATTTGATCGCTTTTCTCGAACGCGGTGTCCCACTGGGCCAGGAAATGACTGCGGTAGCGATAGTTTTGCTTGGCCGTGCGGGAAAATCCTTTGAAAATGGCCCGGCAGGCATAGGTGCTGAACTTGAATCCGCGCGCGAAGTCGAATTTGCCGGCTGCCCGTAACAGGGCCATGCTGCCTTCGCTGACCAGATCGGAAAATTCCACGCCGGGAAAATCGGAGCGCTTGGCCATTGCCAGCACCAGACCCATGTTGGCAGTGACAATCTTGCTGCGAGTTTCCAATTGCCGGCGGTACCAGTCAAGCAACTCCAAAGCGAGATGTTTCCCGCGGGCGGTCTGTTTGATTAGTTTCCGCCTGACCTGGCATAGCTTGTACCGGGCATAGTTAAACTGCATGAAGAGCAGGCGTTCCTCTTCAGCCGACAAAGATTTGCCCGTCTGAACTTCTACCTTCTTGTTGATAATATCCGCCATGAACTTCGGTCGGCGGAAGTTTTCGTTGGGAATAAAGGCTATCGGCTCTACCAGAATTTCCTCAAGTTTCTTTTTCTCACCGCCAGGTAAATCCAGCCGTTCGATTCTCTTGAGAACCGCACTTTTTTTCTTGGTTTTCTTCGTATTCTTCATGGCGATACCTCCTTTCAGGTACGTCATGTTCCCTTTGTATCATTTCGTCTATAATTCATAACGAGCAACCTTCGTGCCAGGTTCGCCATTTTTCTTATAAAATTTTAAGTCTTTATTAATAATGGATTTAGGAACATGTGTTTTATTACAAATCCAAATATCTGTATCATTATTTCTGACACACATTGATCATTTCAAATGAAAAGCCTATAATATAACAGCTATGAATCTACAGTTTTCAGCCGTTAAGCCCTATAATCGGCATAAATAGGGCAAATGTCTCATTCTATATAGTGTGTCATCAAATTCTTATGAGACATTTGAGCATGATAAGATTATGTCGGAATTTTCGATAAGTTATTTATTTGTAGGACCTTATGGGCTTACCAGTTTAATAAAAGCCGGGCAGAGCCTCGGATACGCCCACACATGTATCATTATATGAGACATTTTGCGGGGTTGGAATAGAATAGCCTTTGACATATATTATGCTGTAAGTTGTTTTTAACAATAGTTTTATCTTAATTATTGTCACCGGAAACTGTGTTGGTATAAGATTTGCGAATTTCAAAAATATGAACAAGGGATGTGTAAATTAATTTTATGGGAGGAGTATATTGGTATGGGCGAAGAATGTAATCAGCATATAAGAAGGGCCCTGACGCTCGCCGACGCTCTGCTTACCCTGGCCGACGAGGGAGATGCGGTCAGGAAAGATGTGGGCTGTGGCGTTTTATTCGGGACGATACGCGACAGTGCGTATAAAATACGGTCACTGGCGAACTTGGAGTTGATGGAACATGACACAGGTAAGCCCGTAGCCAAGGAATAATGCGGAGCTTATACTATGGCATTTGAGACCATGGTAGAACTGAACTTTTGCAAAACGCTTGTTAGAACGAAAGAATCGGATTAACTGAGGGAGACGAAGTGAATGTGGGAATACTCGGAAACGGTAAAAGAACATTTTTTTAATCCGCGCAATGTAGGCGAGATCGAAGACCCGGACGGCGTAGGGGAAGTCGGATCGCTGGCATGTGGCGATGCTTTGAAGCTGATGTTGAAAGTGGATGATCAGGAAACGATCACGGAGGTAAAATTTCAGACCTTCGGCTGCGGCAGTGCGATCGCGGCGGCATCCGCTTTGACCGAGATGATCAAGGGCAAGTCGATCGCCCAGGCCGAGGAGATCACGAATAAGGATATCGCAGAGTACCTGGGCGGACTGCCGGAGCAGAAGATGCACTGCTCGGTTATGGGCCGAGAGGCGCTGGAGGCGGCGATAGAACATTATCGTGTTGGTCCTACCGGCAGCCGGACGCTGGAAGGAAAGGTCGTCTGTACCTGTTTTGGGGTCACGGAGGAGGAGATACGTCGGGTGATACGGGAGAATAATCTCAAGACGGTTGAGCAGGTGACCAATTATTGTAAAGCCGGCGGCGGCTGCGGCGGCTGTCATTCGGATATCGAAGAATTACTGGCCGAACGGACAGGCGAGACGACAGAGCCGGAACCGCCCAAGGCGACGGCGACGTCTGCGCCGCGAAAGCCTTTGACAAATATTCAAAAAATCCAGTTGGTTCAGAAGACGCTGGATGAGCAGGTGCGCCCCGCCCTGCAGGCCGACGGGGGGGACCTGGAATTAATCGATGTAGATGGGGATCGTGTGATTATTGCCTTTCGAGGGATGTGCGCCCAGTGCCAGGTGTCGGAATATACCTTGGCGGAAGTGGTACAAGCCAAGTTACGCATATTCGTCAGTGAGGATATTATCGTGGAAGAGCAGAAGACATGAGCAAGAATGTAATCTACCTGGACAACAATGCAACGACCCGGGTCGCCGAAGAGGTGATCGCGGAGATGCTGCCGTATTTAACCACCTATTACGGCAATGCATCGAGTATGCACAGTTTCGGAGGCGACCTGCGGCACAAAATAGATCAAGCTCGCCAATCTGTGGCACAACTGCTGAATTGCGAGCCGGAGGAGATCGTCTTTACAAGTGGCGGAACGGAAAGTGATAATACGGCCATCCGGGGCGCCGCGGCCTTACATCTCGATAAACGTCACATTATCACTTCGCGCGTTGAGCATCCGGCCGTCCGCGCCGCCTGCCGAGAACTGCAGCGGGAAGGATACCGATTGACGGAGTTGGGCGTGGACTCCCTGGGCCGTTTGAATCTGGACGAGTTGGAGAGATCTATCGGCGAAAACACGGCGCTGGTAAGCATCATGCATGCGAATAATGAATCGGGAGTAATTTTCCCGATCGAGAGGATCGCCCGCATCTGTCATACCCGCGGCGTTCTGTTTCATACGGATGCCGTCCAGGCGGCGGGGAAGGTGCCGATCGACCTGTCTGATGTTCCTATCGATATGCTCAGCCTCTCGGGCCATAAGTTGCATGCCCCGAAAGGCATAGGAGCCTTATATATCCGCCGGGGGACGGCGGTAGCGCCGTTTCTGGTAGGGGGGCATCAGGAATTCGGTAAACGTGCCGGCACGGAAAATGTACCGGGTATCATCGGACTCGGCAAGGCGTGTGAACTGGCGCGGGAACACGTTCAGGAAAATAGCAGGCGGGTGAAAGCGCTGCGCGATAAACTGGAGGAGGGATTGCTGAAGGATTGCCTCGACGCCCGGGTCAACGGCGATCGACAATCACGGTTGCCGAACACGACGAATATCAGTTTTGATTACGTGGAAGGAGAAGCAATTTTGCTGCTGTTGGATCGGCTGGGAATCTGTGCCTCGAGCGGCTCGGCGTGTACGAGCGGATCGCTGGAGCCTTCGCATGTGCTGCGGGCGATGGGGGTGCCATTCACCTCGGTGCGCGGCTCGATCCGATTCAGCTTGAGTCGGTATAATACGGAGGAAGAAATTAATACCGTGATCCGGGAAATGCCCGGTATTATCCGCCGCCTGCGAGATATTTCCATGTTCAAACCGGGAAAGGACGCTACGACAACCGCTCCGGTGGAGAGACAACCATCCTTTTCCAAGCCCCGACCGTGAGGGAGGGGATCGGATGGAATGACGAAGAGCGATAAACATTACGATATATACGGGGCTTGAGTTTCATAACCGCTTACTAACGTGCGCGGCTTGGAAATAAGGAGAGTATTATGCAAGCGAGCGTAGATGCAGACACGTGCACGGGTTGTGGTCTTTGTGCAGATATTTGTCCGGAAGTATTTGACCTGTCCGGGGATGTGGCCGTTGTGAAGGTTGATTCCGTACCGGTCGAGGCAGTAGAAACCTGTCGTGAGGCCGCCGAAAGCTGCCCCGTCGAAGCCATCAATATTGAAGACTAACTGGTTCCTGTTGCGGACGAATGTCACCCCTGCGCAGGCAGGGGTCCATTTCTCCGAAAAGTGCCTTTCGCATCGAAATACTGGATTCCTGCCTGCGCAGGAATGACATATTTCGTTTTCCGTAACAGGTGTTAGTTGGTTCTGTCGGTTTGTAACAGCTTTTGTAAGGTTTGAGCTTGCTTAATTTTTTGCGGTTCTAGGCGATAAATAGGTTCCTTATGCTCAGGATACATTTCTTTCTGTTGTTCCGAGAACGCCTTTTCGTTATCCAGCGCTTTTTGCAGGGCTTGTGCAGCCTGTTCGTAGGCATGGTCTTGACCGGTCGCCGGAGCCAGAAAGGTGAGCAACTCCGCATAGTAAATCAATAACTTGGAATCGTTAGGATTTCGGGCTAGGGCTTGTTGCGCGCTGTCCAGAGCAAGTTTAGCAAATTCCGGTTTTAATCTGAAGTAGGAGAGATATATTTTACTTAATTGGTCGTGAAACCCGTACTGGGCCGGATTGCGTTGAATGGCTTGTTGTAGTGCGGATATAGCTTTTTCTAAGGTATCTAGGTCGATTTTTTTCTTCTCTTTCCGATCCAGTATCAGGATCTCGCAGGTAAGCGAATGTGGCTCAGGGTCCAGGGGATTTTGTTGGGTGGCTTTTTCCAGCCAGGCCAGGGCTTGGGCAGGATGAGTTAGGGCCTGATCCATGTATCGTTGTGATCTGGCGACCGGCAGAGTCATATTCATCCAGAGATGATACACGGCTGCTGCGCCGATGAGCAATGCGATTAGGATGAATTTAAGATGGTTTCCGATACAGACATCAGGAGGTTGGTTGGATCGGGAGGCGATCGCGACCGCGATACAGACGAAGCAGATGCCGGCGACGCCGGGTCGGAAGAAACCAAAGTCGATGCAATTGTGCAGGAGAAATCCGAGCAGACCGCAACCAAGAATAAGGCTAACCAACCCTGAGTGAGAATTCACCATGTCCAAGGAGTAATTTGCAGCACTGCCCGTTGTACGCGTCAGGGCCAGGAGAACGACAAACGCCGCCAGCCAGATCGCGGAGGGAATCATAAAAGACAGAAGTAAGACGCTATTTCTCTCCGCGGCACTTTCACAACCGGATAGATCGCTAACCGCCAGACGTAGTGACATAATTCCGACGGATATAAGGATGCCATATACCCAGAGTTTTTTCGGCTCGTTCGGTATAGATGGTTCGGGTCGTGGATCGACATCGTTTTCCGTTTGGATTTTTGCGAACGGTCGGGCCAGGCGAATGGCGATCGCAATGACGGCCCAGACAAAAGCCATCACACCAAAGATCCCCCATTGGCTCCAAAGCGAGATAGGAAGGCAGTGAGGATCTTTGACCTCTTCCGGAGCGGCGGGATCCATATATTGCAGGTAATGAGTGCCGAAATTTTGCGGTCCGACGCCGGTAAACCAGTGGTCGGCAATCATATCTGCCGAGGCCTTCCAGTATTGCCAGCGGACCCACATGGAATTGGTAGGCAGTCGATCGTGAACCATACCGTGAGCAGCCACGGCGACGACAGCTCCGATCGTCAAGACGACGCAAACGATCATGACGTTGCGCCAATGGCGTTGGAATGGTTTGCGGAAGAACCAGAAAATAGCGAAGAAACCTGACGCAGCGAGAAAGCTGACGATACCGCCCTTACTTTGAGTGAGCCATAATGCGACGATTTGGATCAGTAGGAGTAAGACCCCCGCTAACAGAAATTGCCAGTCCTGGTTAAGGTTTTTCTTTTGGATGCGCTCCAGAAGCAAAGCGGCAGTCGCCATGATAGAGAGGATGAAAAAGGCGGCGGTCGAATTGCTCACGCCGAAGTACCCACGGATGTCCCGACTTCGCACTCGATTGGCATACTGGTAGGCGCCGTACGTGCCCGGCACAATGCCCTGCGCCTGCAGAGCCTGGTTCGGATCTTCCAGGAACGCTTTTTCGACTTCCGTGAGTTCATGACTGTTCTGTTCCCAGCAGCGATGGGCCATGACAACCCCTGTTGCCGCCAGGACGCACAATAGAAAACGACGCTTCCAGGGTGCGTTCAGGAGTTGGATTAAAAGAACGCCGAGTATGGTTATACTCAGGAGGTTCCATATCTCGATGCACGCCGCGTGTTTATTCGAAGCGGCCATATACGAGATGCCGCTGCCCAGGGCTAACAGGAATAAAGGAACGGTAAGGGAGGTTTTTCGCCAGGCAATCGTTGGCGCCGTCAACCGAAACAGTATCCAGAGGAAGGCGAGGGTGACAATCAAAGAGGCGAAAACAGTCATGGCGGTCACTTCGGCGACGCCGATGTCGATGTTCGCAGGTGGCGTCCCCAAGCGACGCGAACGGGGAAATGACTCGAAGATCATACAGCGCCCCGCGATCAGAACGCTGCAGAGGATCAGAAGGACAAAATCGATTCGATTCCACCGGCGACCGGAGGCCCTGGTCGCGACCTGGTTATCACTGGTTGTGGGTGTTTCCTGGTCCTGCATCATTGTAATATACGGGATGTTCCATAATGATCTGGTGCCATGCCCACGCTAGCGTGGGCATGTTGACAACCGAAAGTCACATGCCCACGTCCGAAGACGTCTGCGAGCATGGCGCCCGTTTTATTGGTCGCTCGGTTATTCATCATTGATTCGTCATTCTGGTTTCGTCATTCGTCATTTTCATCATTGGTCATTATATTTTAAGGGTTGTTCCAGAATAGCGATCATCAACACGATCAACAACGTTTGTCCGAAAATCAAAATCGCTCCGGTCATCGAGACCTGGTGTAGGAACGTGGCTCCCAGGCCGGTGCAGGCCGTGGCCAGGTAAATGGTAAGGACCGCCTGACGGGTACTCATACCGCGACTGACCAGGCGATGCGAAAAATGTTGTTTGTCGCCCAGGAACGGGCTTTTACCCTGACGGATTCGCAGAAGGGTGACACTGATGAAATCGTACAAAGGTACGGCCAGGGCCAGAAGCGGAATGAAGGCGGAATACCAGTAGCTCCTCGCGGCGTCTTCGTGATAGTAGGTGGTGCGCATCGTCGCGACGGCCAGAAGCATCCCTACCAGCAAACTGCCCGCATCGCCCATGAAGATCTTCGCCGGTGCGAAATTAAACATCAGAAATCCCAGCAGGGCGCCGATCAGGATTGCCAATAAGCCGCTGACGAATACCTGTCCGGCAGCCAGGGCCGCCGAGAGGATAATCACCGAGCAAATCACGGCGATCCCGGCCGACAAACCGTCCATGTTGTCCAGAAAATTAAACGCATTGACGATCACGACAATCCAGAATACCGACAGCACAGTGGTAATAAACGGATTAGGGATGAACAAACTGAAGCGTATCTGGCCGACCGTGGTCAGAAACAGAGCGACGGCGAACTGGATGGCCAGTTTAATCCAGGGCCCGAGGTGTTTTCGATCGTCGATCAGCCCGGTGACGTGCAGTACGCCGGCGGAAATAATCAGTACGCCCGCCATACGACTGCGGCCGGCCAGACCGTTGATGTGGATCGCCAGGGTTTCCGGCAGCCAGGAGGGAGTCCCGAAGCGCTGGAACACCATAGCCGCTATAGCAGCCATGGCGACCGGCAGGATCACGACCCAAAATATCGCTATCCCGCCGCCTAAGGCGATGGGCTTGTCGTGAATCTTACGCTCGCCGGGTTGGTCCACAAAATCATTGGCAATCGCCCAGCGGCGCACCAGCAGGGTTAAAATGACGGAGCCGACAAACGCTGCGCCTCCCAAAAAGACTATATATTTGATTTCAGCAATTGTGAAACTCCGTTATCCCCCGGTGAAACGTTTTGGTCATTTGTATTTCGGACATTTGAATTTGTTTAGGATTTCGATATTAGGATTTAGAGTTTTTTCTGGTTCACCAGTTTATTACGTACGGTAGTAAAAAACTCATCGTAATCGCCGCTGGCATAGTCTGGATACGTAAAGGGCCAACTCTGCCAGGCGCCCTTATGATAGTGCAGGGTGCTCTCTGCGTACATCGACTTTCCAATATATATACGATGAGAATAATTTTTGGTTGTGGCCAAAACGAGTTTGCTCGACTCGACGTACCCGGGATCCAGGTTGATGCACCGGGCGACGTGCAGGCGCCGTCCGGCTTCGGATCGGGCGATTTCGTCTTCCAGGGCATTGCTCTGATGCTTAATGTCCGCCAATGCGCCCGGATCGATATAATGGGCGAAACTGACAAATTTACGACGTAGAGGCGCGCCCATTTCTTTCGTGTAATAGTCGGTATATGCAAACGGCATGATCTCGCTTTGAAACTCAATCGGCCCCCAGAGCGACTGCATTTTCTCCTCTGCCGGCGCAAACAAACCCTCCTGCATACTCAGCATACCGATGATCAACGCTGCTGGCTCCGGTTTTCGTATTATTGCCATGGTTAAATTACCGGTTCTGTACAAAAACCTGTGTACAAATCTTGTTGCTAAGATGCGTTTTTCGCATTTTGGGCTACCAGCAGGATAAGGCGAGGGCCCGGAAGAACTAGGCCCTACCTGCTGTTTAGCCACCGGACACAACGCTCGAGTTGCACGCCTGCTGAGTTCTATCCTCCGGCCCGGCATGTGCTATGGTAAAAATTTCTTTTAGTAAGTCAACCTGTTTCTTTACTATAAAGCCTGAATCAAACCTGCTGGAAGCCGCCAAAGCGTTAAACGCAAAGCTATAATCATGCTTGATAGTTCAAGTTGAAATTGTTAAGATTACAGGTGACGTACGGAAAAAGTATGATTTTTAACAGTTCAAATGGGAAATATCAGTTAAAGTATATGATAACAGTCAAAGAACTGCATAAAAGCTATGCAAAACAAGTCGCCCTTGCGGGCGTAAGTTTTGATGTTGACAAGGCCACGATATTCGGCCTTCTCGGTCCGAATGGCGCCGGCAAGACAACCACTATCAACGTTCTCTGCGGCCTGTTAAAACCCGATTCCGGCAGTGTGTCTCTTAACGGCAAAAGCGATCCTGCCAGAATGGATGTCCGTGCCAAACTGGCGGTTGTCCCCCAGTCACTCGCTATTTATGAAGAGCTGTCGGCAAGAACGAATCTGCGATTCTTCGGCAGGATATACGGACTGACGTACAAGCAATTAAATCAGCGCAGCGACTTTGCGACAAAGTCGCTATCCTCGACTATGGGAAGATCCTGGACATCGGCTCCGTAGCGGATCTGATAACCGCCCACGCAGGCCCTTATCTTAAAAACATTTTTCGCCGCCATGAAGAACTTCGTTACTCAGGGTACATTACATGACATGGACTTCGGCTTTAGTGACGAAATGTTCGAACTCGACACCATAGACGTCGAACGTCAGCGGGATAAAAACTTCCCTGCTACGTCATTCCAAATCACTGGTCCCCAAGCCATGATCTGGGCGATTATCATGGTAATGGCGATGATCGGCGGAGCCATGATGCCGTTAGTATTTATGCCCGACTGGATGCAAAAAGTCAGTAACTTCAGCATTGTAAAATGGTCCATCTACGCACTCGAAAGCGGCATTTGGCGTGATTTAAGCTTCTTGGAAATCGTAAAACCCTGCGGTATTTTGATCGGTATCGGGCTGCTTTGTTTTGGGATGGGTTCTTTCTTACTACGAAGATCAGAAGCATAATACGTTTTTACTAAGCTCGACTTTTGCCGTTTTATATTGTCACGCGGCTTGGCTAAGGTAATCCAGCAGCATGTTCCTTAATTTTGGCGGTAGTTTTTTAAAACCCTTATGATAAGAAGCCTTTTCAAAA
>Ga0114922_10001654_pt1 | contig 21132 bp, 15 predicted proteins | sample AartaG_FD_100975 | JGI IMG/M metagenome (GOLD analysis project Ga0114922, IMG submission 100975) | Deep subsurface microbial communities from Aarhus Bay to uncover new lineages of life (NeLLi) - Aarhus_00045 metaG | ecosystem: Environmental > Aquatic > Marine > Oceanic > Sediment | place...
GGCTGAAGGAGTGCCGCCGGATCGCCACGCGATTCGAGAAACTGGCCGTCAACTTCCTAGCGATGGCCAAAGTGTCAATCATCCGGAGAATTCTCAGAATCCTTTTTTCAGACAGAGCCTAGCTCACAGTGCGCTTGTTTCGTCGTCCTGGGGGGGGCGAGGCAGGCGTAGATCATGGTGGTATCGGCGTTCTTGCGCCAGAAGCACTGTGATACCCGGTGGACGCGGACGTTCGTCGTCTCAGGGCGACTTTAGAGAAGCAGCCGGCCCTGTTGGTGGACAACTACGAGATGGAGTCTCGCCACTGGACTCCCTTCTGGAGGCCAGCGGGCCCGGGCTGCCAGGATTGCGGGCATGCTCCAGCGTACGGTGTATTCGCGCCCGCAGGGCCAAGTCACCAGAGACGATCGTACCTGTGTATCCGAGGCCCACGAGCCTTGCGTCAGCATGGGCAGTACGAGATCCTCGCCAAGTTGGGTCAGGGCGGCACGAGCGCCGTTTGAGCTTCTGCGTGCTGGACGGCCGGGGCCGTAAGCTGTTCAGCCGCACGGTGCGTGGCTCCCACAGCAAGGTAGTGAAGGAGATGGAGTCTGCCAAAAGCAGCCTTTCAGCATCTGTTGCGAGGCCACCACGGGTTACGGCTGGCTCTACGACCAGCTCTCCAAGCTGGCCCGGCGCGCACCCGACCCGCCTCGACGGCATCGCGCCAGACGCGCAACGCCTCGTCCATGTCCTTCGAATCCTCTTCCGACAATTCCCCTACGAACACCATTGCCCTCTGGCTCCTTTCCGCTCCGTCGACGCCACGATGAGAGCAGGACCCGAAGGGCAAATGAAACCCTACAACACCTAATCCAGATCGCTTAGCGGCGTGTTGACTCAGCAGAGCCCACGGCGCAGGCTGAAGCGGGCGGCTGTAGCACGGCGAGGAAGGGCACATCGGCCGGCCATCAGCTTGGGGACGGAGTTCGGGAAGCCAACGTGGTCCAGAGCGCCGCCACAGGCAGGTCGAGCCCTGCCAATCGGCCGCCGAGAGGATCGTGAGCGCGACGAGCGCATACCCACAGCGTCTGTCCCGTCGGCCGGTGGGGGAAAGAACGCGCACGTGCTCCGGCGATGAACCGTCACCGTAACTCGGGAGCATTCTGCATGGCCGCAGCGAAGCATCTTCCCGCCCGATGCGGGTCAACGGCAGTCTTGTTCGCGATTCTGGCCGCCCTCTGCGCGTGCGAAGGCAGGGAGGCGCCCTCGCGGCCGGCGCTGCTGTGCTACGTCGGCGGCACCATGCGCCCCGTCATGGAAGACCTGCTCGGCATTTACGAGCAGAGGACGGGCCAGAAAGTGGAGCCCGACTACGGGGACTCGGGCTCGGACCTCATCAAGATCCAGACCCAGCGCCGGGGCGACCTGTACGTGGCCCACGACCCGTTCCTCGCTCTTCTGGTGAGCAAGGGGCTCGGCAGGGACGGCTGGACCGTGGCATCCATCGCGCCCGTCATCGTCGTCGCCAAGGGCAACCCGGTCGGCATCAGCGGGATCGAGGACCTCGCTCGCCCCGGCCTGAGACTCGGGCTGACCGACCCCGACTACTCGACGCTCGGGCACGTCTGCCCCGTCATCTTCGATAGGGCCGGCCTGCTTGCCGAGATCGAGCGCAACGTGGACACCAGCATGCGGATGGGCGGCCAGGTGGCAAACGCAGTGGCCGTCGGAAACCTGGACGCCGCCATTGTGTGGAACGCCGTCGCCCATCTGCGCCGCGACCGGCTGGACGTGATCGAGATCCCCCCCCGCCATCTGCCCGACCCCGACGTGGACGCCGTCACGTCCGCCACCTTCGGCCCCGTCGACATGAGCCACATCGGGGCCTTCATCGCCACGCTGGAGTTCTCGCAGGCCCCGGAGGCCGCCAGGGCCTGTGCGGAGTTCATCGCGTCGCCCGAAGGGAGGGCGGTCTTTGCCCGGCACGGGTTCTCGCCGGCCCGGACGGCCGCGGCCGACGAGGCGGCCAGGCACCGGCAAGCAGGGACGACGCTGCGGCTCTACTGCGGCGCGGGCCTGCGACCGGCCGTCGCCGAGATTGTCACGGCCTTCGGGGCGCGGACCGGCACCGTGGTCGAGTGCGACTACGCCGGCAGCGGCATGCTGATGACGCGTGTGAAGCTGCAGCGCGAGGGCGACCTATTCCTGCCCGGTGACGTGTGGTATCTGGATCAGACCGCGGCGGAAGGCATGACCGAGTCGAGGGCGATGGTCAGCTACTTCGTGCCCGTCATCCTCGTGCGCCGAGGCAATCCGAAGGGCATCCGCACGCTGGGCGACCTGGCGCGGCCGGGGGTCCGGCTGGGGCTCGGGAACCCAGCGGCCTGCCAGATCGGTCGGATCACCGACCGCATCCTCGCGAAGAATGCCATCGACATGGAGGCCGTGCGCGCCAACCTCGCCTTCCACTCGGTCACCGTCAACGAGCTGGGCCTTCAGCTGGTGGCCGGCCGGATCGACGCGGCCATCGTCTGGGATGCCATTGGCGCCTACTACGCGGACTCCTGCGACATCGTCTCTATTCCGATCGCGCAGAACGAGGTCTCCCACGTTGCCATCGGCGTCCTTCGGTCCTCCGAGCATAGAGGGGCGGCGGAGGAGTTCGTGGGCTTTGCTGTCGGCCCGCAGGGAAGGGCGATCTTCGCCAAGCACCACTACCGCGTCGAGCCGCCCGAGTGACAGATGCAGAGGTCCCGGTTGGCAAGACACGACACAAGCACGGACAGCCGTCCGGCCCCCGCGGCGGGGCCGCGCGTGCACTCCCTCTCAGTCGTCAGCACGGGCTTCCTGGCCCTGTTTCTGGCGGCCATCCTGGCGTTGGTGATAGCCGACGTGGGCTACACGGACCTGGAGACCGTCGCCGGCCTGTTCCGATCTCGGGAAGTGGTGTCCGCCATGCGCCTGACGGCGATCACGAGCCTGTTGACGCTCGTCCTGGTCGTGTTGTTCGCCGTCCCGGCCGGCTATGCGCTCAGTCGCTATCGTTTCCCCGGCCATGCGCTTGCGGACACGGTGGTCGACTTGCCCATCGTCCTGCCGCCGGTCGTCATCGGCGTCTCGCTGCTGGTCTTCTTCGCCACGGCCCCGGGCAGGTGGCTCGAGGGCATGGGATTCCGGACGCACTCGGTCGCGGCGATCGTCCTTTGCCAGTTCTTCGTCTCCGCCTCGTACGCGATCCGTTCCGCCAAGGCGGCATTCGACGGCGTGGACCGGCGTTTGGAGAACGTGGCCCTGACGCTCGGATGCACCCGGGCGTATGCGTTCCGCACGGTAACGCTGCCGATCGCCAGGGACGGCCTCATTGCCGGTGCCGTCATGGCGTGGGCGCGCGCCGTGGGGGTCTTCGGGCCGCTCATGGTGTTCGTAGGCTCGATACGGATGAAGACCGAGGTGATGCCGACGACCATCTACCTGGAACTGACGATCGGTCGGATTGAGGTCGCGCTGGCCGTGGCGCTGATCATGCTGGCGATGGCTGCCACGGCGCTGTGCCTCATCCACTGGCTGGCGGCAAGCCGGAGGTGGTGGGGGCCATGATTCAGGTGACCGACCTATGCCTGGGGGCGGGCGACTTCCGCTTGCGCGACGTCAACCTGCAGGTCGCGGCCGGGGAGTACTTCGTCTTGCTCGGCCCGACGGGCTCGGGGAAGTCGCTGTTGCTGAAGTGCCTCTGCGGGCTCGTGCGCGCTGTGAGCGGGACTATCTGCGTCAACGGCCAGGACGTCACCCACCTGGAGCCGCGCCGCCGGCGCATCGGCTACGTGCCGCAGGACTGCGGGCTCTTCCCCCACATGGACGTGGCGCACAACATCGCCTTCCCGCTTCGCGCGCGGGGCAGGTCTCTCCGGGAGGCGCTCGCGCGCGTCACGCCGCTGGCGCAGGCGTTGGGGATCGAGCCTTTGCTTGACCGGTCGCCGGTGGGCCTGAGCGGCGGGGAGAGCCAGAAGGTGGCGCTTGCCCGGGCCCTTGCCTCGCGCCCACAACTGCTGCTGCTGGATGAGCCGGTAAGCGCGCTCGACGAACCGTCTCGCAAGGAGGCGTGCTCGGAGCTGCGCCGCGTGCAGGAGCAGTTCGGTATCGCCCATACACGTCTGTCACAGCGCCGAGGAGGCCCTGACGGTCTCGGACCGGGCCGGAGTCCTCTGCGGCGGCGCGTTGGTCCAGACCGATACGATGGAGCAACTGGTCCGCAGACCCAGGAACGAGACGGTGGCTAGGTTGCTCCACGCGGAGAACGTCTTCAGCGGCCGGGCGGCGCCGGGCGGCGGCGACAGCGCCGTGATCAGCTTTCCTGGCGGGCAGATCCAAGCGCCCGGCCGCCGCCAGGGGGAGCTGAAGTTTGCCGTCAGGCCGGAGTCGCTACGCGTCCTGCCAGACGGCACCGACGCCTCGAACGCCGTCCGCGCCCAGCTCGTGCGCGTCGACTACCGCGGGAGCCACTGGCATCTGGAGTTCGACGCGAACGTGCGGATCGTCGTCTACCTGCGGCCTGACACCGCCGGGGGCGGTCTCGAGGCGGCCCGCCACTACGTGGTGCAATTCCCTCCGGAGGCCATTCACGTTCTGGAGGACTAGGGAGCTTCGGCGCCGAGATTGCAGGTCCAGATCCTCCACCTCCCAACGGTCGCGCAGGCGAGGACCGGCGGCCACGCGGCCGTTTGCCTGGCCGGACGGAGCGTGCTATGCTGAGTGGCGGTCGGTCGGGCGACCTGCACGGCAGAAGGTCCACCATCCCATAGGGTTTTGGCGTGAGCGTCGGCAAGATAAGGCCAGTCTGCTTGCTGGTTCTGGCGTGGGCGATCTCCATGCCTGGCGCGCCATTGAGCGCGTGCACGGAGCCCGTCTTCCGCTACGCCTTTGAAGCCTGGCAGCCGGACCCGTACCAGGCCACCGTCTATTGCCCCGAGCCGCTCCAGGAGGAGCAGCAGGCGGCGCTGGAGGCGTTGCGGGGTGCTGTTTCGTCTCCCGGCGCTCCGGTCAACCTGGTCGTTACAACGGTTGCACCGAACGCCAACGAGGCCCCCCCGGCGCCGGCAGGCATCGCGCTCAAGTATCCCGCGTCGGCCGGGATCGAGGGGCTGGCGTGGTCCGCGCCTCTGGACGCGGCGTCAGTCGCAGAGCTGATCCAATCACCGTCACGGCAGGAGCTCGGCAGGCGTCTGCTGAGCGGCAGTGCCATAGTCTGGCTGCTCCTGGAGAGCGGCGAGGGACTGAAGGACAACGCGGCGGCCGAGGTGCTCGCGACGGCACTGCGCGCGGCAGAGACACGCTCCCTGGAGCAGCGGGAGGCCGGCGGCGGTTGGGAAGGACCCGACGAGTCGGCCGAAGCGAGCTACTTGACGGGGATGGCGGCCTCTCCCTCGCCGGCTCTCCTGCTGTTGCGTGTCTCGCGGTCCGACCCGGCCGAGAGGGCCTTTGCCGCAATGCTCACGAACTGCGCGCCCCATCTGTCGGACCGCGCTGACGAGCCCATGGCCTTTCCGGTGTTCGGACGCGGTCGCGTGCTTGACGTGCTGGTAGGACAGGAGATCAACGCGGACCTGATCGGCCAGGTGAATGCCTTCCTGTCCAGCCCGTGTTCGTGCATCGTCCAGGTGCAGGACCCGGGGCTCGACCTTCTGATGGCCGTTGACTGGGAGGCAGGCGTGGCACGGGTGGCATCGGAGAGCCAGGTGCTTCTGCCTCTTGCCGGCAGACTCGACGTGCTTGCGGACAGCCAGGTGGCTGTCGAGACGGCTTACGAGACGGATCATCCCCTCGATCCTCCCCCCGTCCCGTCTTCGGCGGGAGGGCTGACGCGCAACACGATGCTCGCGCTGGGCGGCCTGGCGCTCGTCGCTGTCGCTGCAACCGTTGCCTTGCCGCATTGGCTCCGGAGGAAGATCCGCTAGCCCTTCCCGGGTCCGCATTACTGCCGGCACGCCCCGGCAGGAGCAACTCCATGACCCTCTGGCAACTGGTCGCCAAAGAGATCCTGCACCGCAAGCTGCGGTTCGCGTTGGGGGTGTTCTCCGTGGCTGCGGCCGTGGGGTGCTTCACCGGGTCGGCGACGTTGCTACGGGCGCACGACATCGGCACGCAGCGGATCCTGGCCGCCAAGCAGGCCGAGACCGAGCAGAAGATGGCGGAGCTGGAAGACGACATGCGTAAGGCGACGTTGAAGCTCGGCTTCAACGTGGTCATCCTGCCCAAGCGCCAGGCTCTGGCGGATTGGCATGCCGACGGCTATGGGACGGAGTACATGCCCGAGGAGTACGTGCGCAGGCTGGCGGAATCGGGTCTCGTCACAGTCCGGCATTTGTTGCCTACCCTCCAGCAGCGCATCAAGTGGCCGGAGCAGGACAGGACCATCATCCTGATCGGCACCCGGGGCGAAGTGCCGGACGCGCACGTGAGCCCGCGCAGACCCCTCGTGCAGCCCGTGGCCGACGGGACCGTTGTCGTCGGCTATCATCTGCACCTCGGCCTCGGCCTCAGCAAGGGGGAGAGGATCGTCCTTATGGGCAGGGAGTTCGTTGTTGCGGAATGCCGGCCGGAGAAAGGCACCGAGGACGACATCGCGGCCTGGATCAGCCTGGGGCAGGCCCAGGAGCTGCTCGGCAAGGAGGGCCTGATCAACGCGATCCTGGCGCTCGACTGCGTATGCGCCGAAGGCGCTCTGCCCACCGTCAGAGAGGAGATCGGTCGCGTCCTTCCTGACACGCAGGTCATAGAGCACGAATCCAAGGCGCTGGCCAGAGCGGAGGCGCGCTCCAGGGCCGCCGCGAGCGCTCAGGCGACCATCCAACGGGAGACGGAGCATCGGGCGCGCCTGCGGCGCAAGGCAGAGGCCATTGCCGCTACTCTCGTGCCGATAGTGCTGGTGGCATGCGCGGTATGGATGGGTTTCCTCGCCCTCGAGAACGTGCGGGAGCGCAGGTCGGAGATCGGCATCCTGCGGGCCGTCGGACTGCGCTCCAGGCAGGTCCTCGCCGTGTTCCTGTCAAAGGCACTGATCATGGGCCTCCTTGGCGGGGCCGCAGGTGCCGTCGCGGGACTCGTCGCGGGAAGCTGGCTGGCAAGCGCGCTTGAGGTGGCCCCGGCCCATGCCGCTGGCATCGGGGACCTTTTCGAGCCAAGGGCGTCCCTGGGTGCGCTGCTGCTTGCCGCGTCGCTGGCTTGCCTGGCCACGTGGATACCCGCGATGCTGGCCGCACAGCAGGAGCCGGCGGACATCCTGCGGGAGGAATGACCTTGCCGCTTCTTGAAGCCCGTGCACTCAGCAAGCAGTTCGCCTCTCCCAAGGGGGGCGTTCAGGCATTGGCGGACGTCACGCTGAGCGTGGACGCGGGTGAGTTCGTTGCCGTCCAGGGCCCGAGCGGGAGCGGCAAGACCACCTTGCTCTTAGCGGCGGGAGCGCTGTTGAAGCCGGACACAGGACGGCTGACGCTGGACGGCGTGGAGCCCTATGCGCTGAATCCCGACGGCCGAGCCAGGTTGCGCGCAGAGAAGATCGGGTTCGTCTTTCAGGAGTACCACCTCGTTCCCTATCTGACGGCGCTCGAGAACGTGCTTGTGGCTTCGTTGCCGAAGCCGGCAGCGGACGCGCGGCCGGCGGCACTGGAGCTCATCGAGGGCCTGGGCCTCAAAGACCGGGCCGAACATGTCCCGGCCGCACTCAGCACCGGAGAACGCCAGCGCGTCGCCCTGGCGCGCGCCCTTCTGAACTCCCCTCGCATACTGCTTGCGGACGAGCCGACGGGCAATCTCGACCGCGAGAACATGGTGATCGTGCTCGGCCGACTGGCTGAGTTCGCCGCAGGCGACGGCGCCGTGCTCCTCGTCACCCATGACGACGGCGTCGCCGGGCGGGCGGAGCGCACGGTTCACCTCAGGGCCGGAAGGCTGGTCGATCCTTGAGCGCTCGGCGCCGGGCCCCCCGGGGGGCCCGCATCAGGAGCCGCGCTCCGGCGTGAAACAGACGACGCGGCCATCCGCCAGGGATGCGAAGATCCGGCCCCGGTGATCCATTGCCGTGCCGCCCTTGACCGCTGCGGCCGGGAGCTTCACGCGCCAGACATCCGAGCCGTCCGTGGGGTCGATCGCCGCCAGGAAGAAGCGCGCTTCGTCGTCGAAACCCGTCTCACCGGCCGCCAGCAGGCCCCCCGGAGCCACGATGAAGCTGTGGAACTGGCAGCCGGCCACTTCCCAGGCGGTCGGCCGTCTGCGGATGTTCTGCCTGGCCGCCATCCAGCGGGGCTGGAGCTCCGCTTCCTGCGCGTCACCGGCGAGCGGCTCAAGCAGTGCCAGGCTCGAATGCAGGCCGCGGTCGAAGCTCATCTGGTAGCTCAGCGTCCTGCCATCGGGCAGATCGTGATCCAGTCCCTGATACTGGCCGTACTCCGGGTAGTACGGGTAGAAGGCCGTGCGACAGGTGGCCCGGACCCGGTCTGGAGGCGGGTTGAGACAGCGCCCCGTCCCCAGGTCGTACCTCGCCACTTCGCACACGTTCCCGCCGGCGAACCGCAGCTCCCCGTCCTGAAGGTACAGGTCGCCCTGAAGGCTCGCCCCCGTCTTCGCCTCGGAGGAAACGTCGCCCGACGTGCCGTTATGCCAGATGACGTGCCCGGTGACGGCGTCGAGGGCATACACGTGGGTGCCGTCATAGTTGGCAATGCCGGCGGCCGCATAGACGGCGCCGTCCTGCACGACCACTCCGCCGGCCACCGGCCACGTCGACGTGAGCTTGCCGAAGACGGGGATGAGCCGTTGCCGCGGCGCCGCGCGAAAACGCCACAGTCGCCGCCCCGTGGCCGCCTCATAGGCATAGACCCACCCGTCTGCCGAGCCGACGTAGACGCGTCCATTCCAGAAGGCCGGCGGGAAGTAGACCGCTCCGCCGGTGAATGCCTTCCAGCGGGGCTCGCCGTCGGCAGCATCCAGAGCGCGGACCACCCCTTTGCGATCCGCCACGAACACCGTGTCGCCGACGGCGATGGGCGCGCTTGGCAGGGCGGGCGAAGGCGGGGCGAACGTCCATTTCCGGACCACGCCCGCAGGAAGCGGCACGCCCGTGCTTGACGTCCTGGCGTTGTCCGCACCGTAGCTCGGCCAGTCGTCAGGACGGGCCGGGAACTGCACCACCGTTGTCGGGTCGCCCTCGCCGGGTTCCAGGCGGGAGTCTCCCAGGTCCCGTTCCATGGCAGGCTGCTCGGCAGGCGCGAGGCAGACGTGGCCGTATAGAGACAGGTGGCATCCGCACATCCACGGGCCCCAGTAAAGCAGCCCGTCCGATATCACCACGCCGTCCTGGCACGGGGGACGCATAGGAGTGATGGGCAGCGCCCTGCCGGCGGCGACATCAACACGCCACGTCCCCCCGCCGCGATAGAAGACCGAATCCACGCTGCCGGTTGCCCGTGTGCACGTCGAGCGCGGCACGAATCGGTCCAGTTCTTTGCCCGTTTCATAATCCAGCTTGAAGCTATCCCTCTGGCGCCCTGCGGCATACAGGCCATCTTCGCGCAAGACCAGCTGGAAATTGCCGTGGTCGATCTGCCAGACGAGCCGTCCAGCCTCCGTGGATGCGGCAACCAAACGGCTCCTCTGGGGGCCCGCGAAGAAAAGGAACCGATCGTTGCACTTGAGGTAGGTCGAGGTGGCGAAGCCGTAGTCCCAGTGCTGAGCCGGGCCTTCCGGCCCTATGGCTTCCAGCAGAGCGGGATCGGAAGTCCGCCACACGGGCTCGCCCGAGACCGCGTCCAGGCAACCCAGCAGCTTCCCCGGACTGTAGAAGTAGATGCGCCCGTTCTTCATGCAGACGCCCCGGCTGTCCAGGAACTCCTCTTCGTCATAGTGCCACAGCATCCTCCTGGTGGCCGGATCGATGGCGACGAACGTCCGCCCGAAGCCGAAGTTCTTCTTCGGGTCATCATACGCGTGGCCCTGCCACATCCGCCAGCCCCAGTGGCCAAGGGCACGCCTCGATGAACGCATCGTGTCGATCTTGACCTCCTGCCCTCCGACGAGGGCGTACAGCACGCCGTCCTCCATGGCCATCCACTTCCAGACCGGGCCGTCCCCGATCCCTTCGGGGATCGTTATCTCGCTCCTGACCTGGCCGGTAGCGGCATCTATCAGCTTGCAGGACTCGTCATCGGCCAGGTACAAGGTCTCCGGTGTGGCGATCATCGTGTTGCGGTGGATCATGAAGTTCTCTCTCAGATCGCGCTTCCAGAGGATCGTGCCGTTGTAAGCGTTGACGCACATGAGGGTGTTCAGCACGGGTATCTGGTTGGCATTGTGGGCCATGTGGCCGAATGCCTTGAAAAGCCGTCCCCCCGCACCGACAGTTACCTGGGGCATGCACGAGAACTTGGGTTCGGCGAGGTACTGGGTCAGGTAGGGCGCACGCGCGATTTGATCGGTCGACTGCGGATTGTTGTCCGGCCCGTGGTAGGGATGGCTCCAGACATCGGTTCCTGCCGGCTGAGGCTTGACGATCTCTCTGCGCCCCAGGGCCGCCTTCCCGCCCGGATGCAGCACGCGCAGGAGCTCGTCTTCGCTCACGTGGCCTTGTGCGGACGGCGAAACCACGACTGCGCCGGCCAGGTTGTCCGCCAGGTGGACGGACGCCCAGTCGCCGCGATTGACGAAGACGCTTTCACCCAGCAGGCCCGCCAGCTCTGCGGTCTCTCGCACGAGGGCCACTTCACGGTCATCGGGCGACTGGAAGTAAGCGAGCAGATTGCCCGACCCGCCTAGTTCCGCCACGAACTCGGCGGCCTCCGCTCTCGGCAGACCGAGCACGACGCAGATGCCGTCCTGTATCCCTGTCCTTTCCAGCACCGTTGCCGAGCCCGTCCCGGCGCGCGACGGCTCAGCGGTGTGGAGAGGAGCCGCAAACAGAACGCAAGCGGCGACCAGGACGATGCAAGCTCCGCGCGCTACCAGTCGCATTCGTCCGGCCGCTGTATCCAACCCGCCACGCCGCATATGACCTTACCTCACCCGATTCGCAAGAGGGCCGCCGGTCCGTCCGTGCCTGCGGAGTTGCCAGCGCTGCTCGGCATGATACAGCCTGGCGCGCTCCCCGGCAAGGCCTGTGCCCGCCCCGGGGCGTGCCTATAGAACCACGCGGCTGCCGCCCATTCCCTCGGGGGCAGTTCGAGGGTCCGCGACGCCGTCTCGGCCAGGACGCCTCGCAAGTCTCCATCGTCGGCATGGCCCGGCTCGGGCGCCTGAAACTGGTCGGGGAGCGGCAGAGCCTTCGGGCGGTTCCGGCGCCAAACGGGCGGGCGTAGTTCGTGCTTGCGGCTGTCTTGGTGTCGGTGCTGGCTGTTGCAGTGCTCATCACCTTCGCAGGAAGGGCTGCATGCCACGAGCTCGGGTTCTTTGGCCTGTCAGGCATCACACCTATGCTGTTTCGCCAGAGGAAGGAACCAGAGGAAGTGGTCTTGGACGAGCGGGACACGGCGGTCGGACAGAAAGCTGTGATTGCTGGCGGCATGGCCTCCTGCCTGGCGTTCGTGGTGGCGTGCATGACAGCGCGGTTCGTTTGCATGGCTCGGGGCCAGAAGGACATGTCCAAGGATATATCCATTCACTACCTGCCGTTTGTGGTGGTATCCGGGGCGATAACTCCCATGGGAGTCAAGTCTGTCGTGACGCTGGCGTTTCACGGCTCGGGGGCCCGCGATGACGAACACTGAGCTCAAGAACCAGATCAGGAGGCCCCGCTTCGAGCATGACGAGATGACCCAGCAGGAGCTGGCGCAGCACGTTGACGTTACCCGGCAGACCATCGTAGCCATCGAACACCCAAAGTACGCGACCTCACCAGAATTGGCGTTCCGCATCGCCCGCACATTCGGCAAGCCGGTGGAAGAGGTCTTCTATTGCTATGAAGCAGCTCCGCCTGTGGGCCCCTTCAAGTAGCAGGCCGAGCAGAGGAGGCGGTTCGGTCGCCGTCCCCCGCGCGAGCCGGCGGAACCGTCGGTGGCTGCATCATACCCCAGTGCGCCCTGATGCCGACCTACCTGGCCGCGCCGGCAGGGCCCCTCCCACATTGAGCAGCGTGGGGTCTGTGTAGACGTTCATCGTGAGGTCGAGGGAGGAGTGCCGCATGGCGGCCCGGGCCGTGCGGGGGGGGACGCCGTTCCTGCTGAGGTGCGTGCCCAAGGCGTAGAAGGAGGAGTGGATGTCGACAGCCCAGCCCCGCTCTCAGTGGTTCGTACCGGCATGACAAGCCCGGCGCAGGGCCTGGGGATTCCGGGTCGGCCGGTCCAGCGGAGATGCTCGCCGTGGGTTGAATTTGGGAGTACGGTACGCTCCGATCATCCCATCTGGCCTCCGGTGGCTTCCGCTCAGTTCCGGCCTTGCGGCTTTCGTAGGTCACGTGTCTCAAAGCACCTTACGTCACAAGGAACGGCCCGGCCACAGGTTACGTGTTCGTTGCCGAAATGGCCCGAATGGGACTCTTAATCCGTAGGTCCAGGGCTCGATTCCCTGCGCCCTCACCATCCCTTCCTCGGCCTCGACAGGCCCTTTCGCCCTTGTCCGAAAGGGCTTACGCGAATCGACCTCACGCCGAGCGGCGCTCCTCACCTGTCCAGATTGGTCCTGCTCAGTCCAATCAGATCCAGCTTGCGTGGCCAAGCAGGAGCCTAGGACAGCCGTCCCGTCAGTGCCCGTTGCCTCCGCTGCCTCCGTCTCGGCCGAGATGTCGGGAAGCTGTTCGACGGCCTCGCCTTGACTGTCGAGCATCGTGTGCGCCTAGCGCGGCAGCGCCAGGTTGACGTTGCTGTGCCGCGCCAGGTCCCCGGAAGTCGCCGGCGGCGGCTCTCAGCCCCGAAGCGTGTTGTCCGAGCTTACCACCCCTTGCCCGAGAAGCTCCCGTTGCGGGCCCCGACGATCCCGATGCAGGCTCCACCCGCGCGCACCTCCCGGCCCCGCTGGTCGTGTATATCGCTGACCCAGGTCTGGCACCGCGAGGGTGCTTCGGACGCTACAACGCCAGCAGCCAGCGCTTCGGCGAGGGCCACGCCCAGACCGGAGTGCCATGCGCGCGTCGTGTCCATCCTGCCTCCCTCCCAAGCCGCCTCCCCGGCTCGGCCTGCTGGCCGGACTTGCTGGTCACCTCTGCCGCGAGCGCGTAGAGTTCCTCGCTGCGTTCGCGCCAGCCCCACCCGACGAACCGTGTGTATCCGGTGGCCCTGGAAGTCTCCCTGCAACTGGTGGAGTGAAGCGGTACCTCGGGGCGGTCCGCCAGGTTCTGCTGCCGTCGCATCTTGATGTCAGGCCAGCCGGCCGACACAAAGCCGTCCACAGCGCGCTCCGGGATCCATGGCCCGGATTCGTGCCCATTGGTCCATGAACGGGGCACGCTCCAGAATCCTGGCCGTGCGCCTTCATCTCCTGCGGCGGCGCGGACGGTCGAGGGCGCTGTAGACCGGCCTGGCCTGAGTCCCCAGGCGGCCGAAGTAGGGTGCCAGTTCGTCGCCGGCTGCCATACTGAAGTAGAACACGATTCGGTCCACAGGCGGCACATCTCGCAGCTCCGGTCGGTCCTTCCAGTGCCGGGCCGCCGCGAAATAGCGCGGCATGATGCCTTCACCGTAACGCGATTCAAGCTCGCGAATGATCAGGAGAAGCTTGCCCCTTCCGGCGCTGAGATCCTCCCCGCTCGAGATGTCATACACCCCGTGCTTCTCCTCGTAGTCACGCAAGTGAGCAATCAGTTGCTCTTCCTTGCCTTCCACAGATCGCGCGAACTCCCCGCCGAGCTTGTTCTTCACCCGGATCTGAACCAGACCTGACCAGGCCCCGTCTCCCAGCCAAACGGGCGTCTCAACACATAGGGAATTCGCGAGTTCGTGGATCATGAAGGATGCCGTTGCTACTTCAGTGCCGGTCGCACCAACGGCCACCACACGGCCTCCGGTGAACCCGCCGCCGCCCGTCATCAGAGCCCAGACTTCTCTCTTGACCTCTGGCTGGTAGCCGAATTCCCTGCAAACCAACTCATAGATTCGCGGCAGCGCTTCCACCAGGAACCGCCGCTTCTCCAGCGGCATGTTCTGTGAGTAGCGTACCTCGAACCCCGGCAACGAGACGAGACTCTCGGGCGGCACGAGTGCAACGCGCGTAGGCAGCAGCTCGCGCCCCCGGTCGCCGATCCTGCGGCCCCCCAGCCAGTCAAAGCACGCATTCACAAACTCGACGTTGCGGTACGGCTTTTTGACGATTCGTTTGTCCGCCGGATTGTCGAGGAGTCGGCCCATGTTCACAAAGATGACGCGCCCCCTGCCGAATCTCCGGGCAATCCCGATGGGCCTCCTATCTGCATCCCACAAGATAGGCGTGCCAGGGCCGCGTATGACACGTGCTTTGCCACCCGACACTGCGACAAAACCGCCTTCCTCAAGGAGCGCCGGAGTGAGGCCATAGTAGGGCTCGCGGGCCAGCATGTCGGTCAACTCAAGGGCAAATGCTCCGCAAAGAGACGCGACAGCAGATTCGGCGGTACCAGCACCGGCGTAGATGAAAAGACCGCCTCCCTGTTGCACGAAATCGGCCAGAAGAGCGATCTCTTGCGGGCTGTACCAGGCGGGCGTCCCCGAATCACTGGCGACCACCACATCGTACGGCGGCAGCATCTCCGCTGTGAGGGCCGCCAAGCTGGAGGTGACCTCCTGTCCCTCCAAGTATCCATGAAGGCCATTGTGCACTTCGAAGGTCAAATGATGGGATAGGTCGACCAAGACCCGCAGCCGATCCCGCGCTGCCGCATCCGCGAACGCACCGCTGAACGCCAGCAGCAGGCAGACAATGGCCAGCGCCAAAGGAACCGCTCGGCCGAATCTGCCATCACGCCCCCCTGATTCGCACATATCGGCAGCCCGTACCATCCAGGCCTCTTCAATGTCAGTCGATAGAGATACAAAGACGCCCACAAGCCGGTCGCGCTGGCATCCTACGCCGCCGCTGCATGCTTGTCAACACTTCTGGACGCGGAGCGTGTGAAGGCAAGCGGCTGGCGTACGGAAGCCACAGATGGCCTGCAGGGGCGACCAGTGTCGCCTTGAGGCCTGCGGGGAATGACTAGTCCTACAGGCACGTCCGAGGGAGGAAACAGAAGCCTACAAGCGCCGCCACAATGCCACTCACGAACACAAGGCCCTGCCGGACCCAACCGCGTCGGCCGCGAGCGATGAGGCGTACCATTTCATGAAAAGCGACACGCGAGAAGGCGCCTTCCTCGGTGTCACGCCTGGCGGTCGGCCCTTCTCGAGCGCGTTCAAGCCCGCCCAAGACCGGCCCCCTTGCCTGGCCCCTGGTCGCGGATGCCGGTGGGGTCTGGAAGCGGCCGATTCCAGTAGCAGGGCGTCGGCCTCCCAGGCTGGACGTCGCCGCCCGCCAGACAGCGCGGCGGCCAAGGTTCGAGTTTCGCCGGCAATACGGCGCGTCCCTCGCCCGCTCCATGCCATCCCGTGCCAGGACGTGTCAGCACGTGTCTATCCGTCCCACGGGCGCAGACTTCTGACCCTCCCCCGCTGTGCCATCGTGTGTCAGGATACGTGTCCTTCGAAGCTCGCCGCACGGGGCAACGAAGGAGGGTGTCGGCAGTGGACAGCGTCTTGTGGAAGATCCAGGGCAAGCAGTGGATGAAGTTCTGGCTGAAGTCTCCGAGCTTGTTCGCTGCTGGCGACTGCCAGATCACCGTTGCGCAGGCCCAGCCGGCAGGCTACCATCCCCGCACGCCAGAAGTGGGCAGAGGCCTCGTCCGAACGGACTGGCGGCTGTAGGCCACGATGGACGGCGGTGGGGTTCGTAGGTCCGTTCAGGCAGTCTGGGATATCCGCTCTATCTCTGTCTTCTCCAAGACCCTCCGAATGCGCCGCCGCTTCAGGAAGTCTGGGTCAGGAGTGACGACGGCCAGGCGCTCTACGAGGCCCTTGCCTCTTCGGGCAACAAGCCGGTCTCATTCAGCCTGACGACAAGATCGACTTCGGGGAACGCCGGCAAGTGCGAGCCGAAGGGAAGTGGCCCGGCAGTGGGTCCTTCATGGACTTCCAGGCAGCGGCGGAGGAACAGGGCGCCACAACGTCTTGCCAGGAACCTGTACAGGCCGGCCTCATCGCTGACGTCTCTCAAGCGGTCGACTATGAGAGCGTAACCCTCCTCGGGGATGGTGATGTCTACTCCCTCGATAGGACCACGTGCGTCTCACGAGAGATAGCCTTGCTCCTTCAGTGCTCCGCAAATGCTCCGAATGTGGTCGTGACCCCGGGTCTCCAAGGTGACTGACACATCCACGTAACCGAAAGGCGCAGTGCTGTCGAAGCGATGATGCGTAATGTCGAGCACGTTCGCCTGCAGCTCCTTGGCAGTGTTGAGCGCTGCCATGAGCGTGCCAGGGCGATCCTGCAATCTCAGCTGCAGCCGTGTAATCCTGCCGTCCACGCCAAGGCCACGCGTGATGATCCTTCCCAGTATGTTGACGTCAATGTTCCCGCCGGACAGTATGGAGAGCACCCGTTTGCCTTGGAAGTCATCCTTATGGCTCAGCAGTGCTGCAAGGGGAACCGCGCCCGCCCCTTCCACCAACACCTTCTCGATCTCGAGAAGAAGCAGCACCGCGTTGGCGATCTCATCTTCGCCGACCGTCACAATGTCATCCACGTATTTCTCAACGTGCTCATAGGTGAGGCGCCCTGGGCGCTTCACGACAAGCCCGTCCGCGAGTGAACCGGCGGTTTGAAGCTCCACGCGGTGTCCTTGCTCCAGGGATTCCTTCATCGATGGGCAAGCCGCCGGCTCCACCCCGATCACAGCTACTGAAGGCCGCGTTTCCTTCACGTAGGTGGCAATACCTGAGATCAAACCCCCGCCGCCGAGCGGACAGAGCACGGCATCGAGTTCCTTGCACAGCTCGTGCTGAAGCACCTCGATGGCTATGGTCCCCTGCCCGGCGATGACCCAGGGGTCATCAAAGGGATGGACGAACAGGCGGTCCTCTTCGGCCGCGATCTCAACGGCGCGTTCGCAGGCATCGTCATAGGAAGCCCCACTGAGCACGCACTCCGCCCCGTAGCTCTGAGTCGAAACCACTTTGATCAGGGGCGTGCCCACCGGCATGACGATCTTGGCCGATATTCCGAGGCGCTGGCAATTGTAGGCGACACCCTGAGCATGGTTCCCAGCGGATGCGGCCACGACCCCCCGGCGCTTTTCCTGTTCGGACAGGCGCAGCAACCTGTTGAACGCCCCCCGGTCCTTGAATGAGCCGGTCATCTGAAGGTTCTCGAGCTTGAAAAGCGCGGCGCACCCGGAAAGCTCGCTCAGGGTATGCGAGTAAACCAGGGGTGTGAGGACCACGTGATTGCGGATCGCTTCATAGGCCGCCTCAACATCCCGCTTCGTGATCATGCCATTCCTCCCGTACCTCACCCAGGCAGTAAGTTGAACCGCCCCGGATGATCAGTCCGGGACGGATGGACCGTGTGAGGCCGCCCCGGGCCATGCACCTGGCGGAACGGCAACTCACACGCAGCCATACTATGTCCGCCACGGGGGGGAATCAACAGACCGACGCAAGTCCGCAGGATTGAAACGGCGGGGCAGCTCCTGTATCCTTCCTCCGGGAATCACGAACAGGGCATAGCCTTCGGCGATCCGCTCCGTGCCATCCTGTTGTGCGAGGCGACAGGTGTGCTCGGCGGCCCGTTGGCAGTCTCGAACGCACGGCGGCTGGAGCGATGCATTGCGGCCGCCGAGGCAGGAGGATGGGTGATGCTGTGGACTGCCGTGTTGGTCGGACTTCTGCTGACTGTGGTGCTCGTCGCCAACCTGGCCGACGGATACGAAGGCGTTGACCTGTATGCCATGCAGGCGTGGGACATCGTGGTTGCGAGCGATGCCAGCCCCAGCGAAGCCTACGCCGGGGAGGAGTTCCGCGACCACTTCGGTCGTGCGACAGGCATCCGGCTGCCCTTGACGGGCTCTGCGCAAGGCCCTGCGGGGCACGTGCTGGTCGGGCCTGGGGCCGCCGGTAGGGACCCGGCCGCATTCGGCCCGGAGGACCTCTCCATCTCGGTCGACAAGGGGCGCATCGCCATTTGCGGTGGGCGGCCCCGTGGGACGCTCTATGGCGTCTACACGTTCCTGGAAGACTACTTGGGCGTGCGGTTCCTCACGGCGGACCATACGCACGTGCCACTGCTGGCTGGCCCGCGCACTGTCGTGCCGACCCAGCGCACATACAGGCCGCCGCTGTCGTTCCGTTGGCCCTACTTCGGCGAGAACGTCAGTGCCCCCGGCTTTGCCACGCGCATGCGCGTCAACACCGTTACGGACGACCCGCGGCTGGGCGGCAGGACGCCGATGGGCCTCATCAGCCACACGTTCCACCGCGACCTGCCCTCAAGCGTCTACGGCACTGACCACCCGGACTACTACGCGCTGCATTCTGGTCGCCGCCTGGCCCCTTTCGATAACGACTTCGCCACCACCCAGCCTTGCCTGGCGAACCCCGACGTGTTGCGCATCGTCACGCAGAAGGTGCTCGCGGAGATCGAGGCCAATCCCACGCGGAGCAACGTATCGGTCAGCCAGAACGACAACGTGAAGCATTGCCAGTGCGACGCCTGTCGGGCTATTGATGAGCGCGAGGGCAGCGCGATGGGGTCGGTGCTGACATTTGTGAACGCCGTGGCGGACGAGGTGGCGAAGCATCATCCGGATGTGAAGGTCGGCACGCTGGCCTACCAGCGCACGCGCAGGCCGCCGAAGCTGACCCGCCCGCGCCCTAACGTGCAGGTTCAGCTGTGCAGCATAGAGTGCTGCATGGTTCATCCCATCGACGACCCCGCGTGCCCGCTCAACGTCGAGTTCTGCCGCGACCTGGCCGAGTGGGGCCAAATCTGCGATGACGTGCGCGTCTGGAACTACGACACCAACTTCAGCGACTACCTGCTGCCGTGCCCAAACCTGCGGGTGATTGAGCCGAACGTGCGATACTTCGTGCAGAACAAAGTGCGGGCAGTATTCCTTCAGGTTGCCGGCAACGAGCAATGGGCTCGGTCGACACCGTGGGAGGCGAGCGCCATCGCCAGCCCTGAGGGCAGCGTGCGTGGAGCAGAGCTCTGCGACCTGCGCAACTATGTCATCGCCAATCTGCTGTGGGACCCGTCGCGCAGCGGTCGGGAGCTGATGGACGAGTTCCTGGATCTCCACTACGCCGAGGCCGCACCGCCCATTCGCCGCTTCATCGAGCTTGTCCATGACAATGCAGAAGCGAAGGGACTGCACCGCAATTGCTTCGGCCGAGCGGCCGACTACGGAATCGACGAGCGCGTGGCCAGTGCAGGACTGGACGCCTACGCGGAGGCGCTGACGCTTGCGAAGAGCAGCGTGGTGCGCACGCGTGTTGAGAAGGCGTCCATGGCCGCCGTGCGGGCCGCCCTGGAGCCCGTCTGGCATGCCGAACGGGCTGAGGACGTTGAGCCGGGTCTGGCCGAACGTATGCGGCCGCTGGCACGCCGCCTCTTCGGGCTCTGCAGGCAGCACGGGATTACGTACGCTTCGCTGGAGAAGACAATCGGGGAGGTGCGCCGCAGGCTCGAGGCCACACTGGGCTTCCGGGATGTGTAGTCTTATGCTGAAGGGCTGCTGGGGGTGACGCTCCTGCCGGGAAGCCACTCACCGGGGCAACCGGTCACGCCCTTGCAAGCAGGGGGGGCTGCATCACCGCTGCGGCCTGGCGGCCAACTCGGATGTGTCGGGCTGCCTGTCTTGCGGCGGGCGGCACGGCGTCGGCCGTCTCCCCGGGCGCCAACGCCTCAATTGCCTGAAACGACGTAGTAGCGCCCCTTGCTGCTCTTGTCGTTGCTCAAGCGCATCTTCAGGTTGTAGGTGCCATGCTTCTCGTAGTAGTCCTTTGCTGCATAGGCCACTACTATCTGGTTTGACCGTGTGTCCCCCTCCGCCTCGCCGAAGACGTACTCGACAGGCGCCTCGTCCGCCAGGATGCGATGCCACGCAGCCGACCCCGGCCAGAGCACGGCCATCTCGCCCCAATCCTTCGCGTTCCTGGCCTTCCAGTAGGCTTCCGCCACCTCGCGGGGCGTTGCGGGCCACGTATCGCGGCCATCGACGATCGCCATGGCTTTGTCGAACTCCGCTTGCAGCGGAGTTGACACGCCCCACGTGGCGAGCATCTCTGAAGTGACGCTTTCCGGATCCAGAAGCTCGTCCGGGATGTCTGCCTCGGTGTCGAGATGGACGACGACCATCTGCGGCGACGAGGCGCGAAGGTTGCTGGTGCTCTCGTGCACTATTCTCTTCGCATACCACCGGCCCTCCGGCGTCTGGCCGTATTCGACGATCCGGCTCGTGCGGGTCCCACGGTAGTTCTTCATCTCGTCCAGGTCCGACAGCCAGCGCCGCTTGATAAGGTCGGGGTCGGCGCCTTTCATCCAATCCTGGTCTTCCTGCCACGGCGCGTTGACGTCTTCCAGTTGCTCCATCTCCTCGCGGGCATAGTCCCGCGCGGGGTTCCAGGACCTCCTGATCCTGGAGGGGAAGGCGATCTCCCCGTCGTAGACGTATCCCTGCACGTCGTAGCCCGTGCAAAGGAGGGAACCGAACTGCCCCTCCTTCCCGGGGAACACCTTCTCTCCGGTCTTGTGGATCGGCGAGGACCAGGTCAAGTCTTCCACGGTGTTACCGCCGGGCACGCCCTGGGTTGTGTCCCGCTGGAGCTCGCCCTCGGGGCTCAGCGAGACCCGAACACCCTTGGAGCGAATGGAGTTTTCGTTGAAGTAGACGTCCCGGGGTGCCACCTGTTGGGCCCACTTCTCGAGGGCCACGCCGTCATCGGCCGGCAGCCGCTCAAGCAATTCCTCGAGCCCACGGCCCCCCGGCAGGGCCAGGGCCACGGGTTCCCTGCCCCACTCCATCCGGTACCGCCCGTTCTTCTTGTACACCACCACCAACTGGTCGAGCTGGTACTCGCCACCGTCGCGGGAAGCATGCCCTAGCCAGATGAGCGCGCGGTAGCTGGGGGCGAAACTGTCACGCGCCTGCTCAACTCTCTCGTGCAGTTGCAGA
>Ga0114922_10001655_pt1 | contig 21127 bp, 19 predicted proteins | sample AartaG_FD_100975 | JGI IMG/M metagenome (GOLD analysis project Ga0114922, IMG submission 100975) | Deep subsurface microbial communities from Aarhus Bay to uncover new lineages of life (NeLLi) - Aarhus_00045 metaG | ecosystem: Environmental > Aquatic > Marine > Oceanic > Sediment | place...
CGGTGGGCAGTAAGGTCCAGGAGCTGCTCGCCCGGGCGGCGGCTTCGGGCAGCAAGGTCGCCGTGATCCCCGAGGGCCCGTACTGCGCGCCCCTGGCGCCGGGCACTTGAGGATCGCCGCTCCGGTGCTATCATGTCCGACCTGTGGCCTCGCCCGCGGCGGTTGCACTCTCCGGGTGACGAAGATGACGGGCATTTACGGGAAGGACTTCGCGGCCGTCTACAACGAGAAATGGCTGGACTTCGGCGCGAGGATGTGGCCGTTCCTGTCGAAGACCGTGGCCAGGCGGAATCCGGATGCCCGAACGTGGCTCGACCTGTGCTGCGGCACGGGGACGCTGCTCCGACTGCTGTGCGAGCGCGGGTTCGAAGCGGTCGGCCTGGACGCGTCCGCTCACCAGCTCAAGCACGCGAGGAAGAATGCCCCCGGCGCGAAGCTCGTGCGGGCGGACGTGCGCGCCTTCCGGCTGGCCCGTAGGTTCGACGTAATCACGTGCCTGTTTGACAGCCTGAACTACCTGACGACCAGGCGCGATCTGGAGCGCGCCTTTCGCCGTGCGCGGCAGCACCTGGCGCAGGGAGGCCTGTTCATCTTCGACGTGAACACCTTCGCCGGTCTCCAGGACCGGTGGTGCAGAACATCGACGATCCGAGAGCCCGCGCGGATGGTCATCGTTGAGACTTCGTTCGACGAGAAGCGCGCGCTCGGACGCTGTCTGATAACGGGATTCGTGAAGGAAGGCCGACGCTGGCGGCGGTTCGAGGAGGAGCACGTCCAGCGCGGCTATAGGCCTGCGGAGGTGGACGACCTGCTGGCGCGCGCCGGGCTTGCCTTCAGGCAGTACGACGGGCGCACTTACGCCAGGCCGAAGAAGAGGTCGGACCGGCTCCTCTACGTCTGCCACGCGGAGCACGGATGAGACGACGTTGTGGAAGTTGACTCCGCACCGATTGAGGGAGGCGCGCTGATGGAGATCAAGCTCAGATACGGCTGCAACCCGCACCAGGGATCCGCTCGAGTGGTCATGGACATGGAGCCGCCACCCCTGGCGGTGGTCAACGGCGCTCCGGGCTACATCAACATCCTGGACGCGCTGGGCGCGTGGCAGCTCGCCGTCGAGCTGAGGGAGGCCACTGGACTGGCGGGCGCGGCGTCCTTCAAGCACGTCAGCCCGGCCGGGGCCGCAGTGGCGCAACCCCTTTCGGAACCGTTCCGGCGCTCGCAGATGATCCCGGAGACGGACCTCTCGCCCGTGGCGACCGCCTATGCCCGGGCGCGCGGCGGCGACCGCATGTGCTCGTTCGGCGACATGGCCGCCGTCAGCGACACCGTGGACGCCACGCTGGCGCGCCTGATCGGACGGGAGGTCTCCGACGGCGTCATCGCCCCCGGCTACGAGCCGGATGCACTCGAAATCCTCAGGGAGAAGAAGGGCGGCAAGTACCTCGTCCTCCAGATGGATCCCTCCTATGAGCCGCCCGCCATCGAGACGCGAGAAGTCCTCGGACTTCGGCTCGAACAGGAGCACAACAGCGCGCGGGTCACGCCGGGCTTGCTCCAGAACGTGGTTTCCAAGAAAGAGAGCCTTCCCGATGACGTAGTGCAGTCGCTGCTGGTCGCCACGATCGCGCTGAAGTACGCGCAATCCAACTCCGTCTGCGTCGCCTACGACGGCCAGGTGATCGGCATGGGCGCGGGGCAGCAGTCGCGCGTTCACTGCACGCGCCTGGCCTGCGACAAGGCCGAAAAATGGCTGCTCCAGCAGCACCCGCGCGTGCTGGGACTGAAGTTCAGGGAAGGACTGACCAGGGCGGAGAAGACGAACGTCGTCGACCAGTTCGTGCTCTGGGACGAGCTGTCCGACTACGAGAAGCAGCAGACGCTGTCCCAGCTCTCCGAGACGCCCGAGCCCTTCAGCCCCGAGGAGCGGGCCGAGTGGATCGGCCGGTTCGAAGGCATCTGCCTGAGTTCGGACGCCTTCATTCCCTTTCGGGACACCGTGGACCGGGCCAGCCGGAGCGGCGTTCAGTGCATCCTGCAGACAGGCGGCTCCCTGCGCGACGACGACGTGACGGCCGCGGCCGACGAGTACGGCATGGTCATGATCCACTCGGGGATGAGGTGGTTCCTGCACTGATTGAAGCGCGGCCTGTGGCGTGCGGTTCTGCCCGGCCTCTTTGTCATTCCGAGTCCCGCTGTATGGCGGGCGAGGAATCTCTCCGTTTGGGCCTGGGGGCCCATGGTGGCGACGACGTTCCGCCCGGGAGAGGGCAATGTGGGACCCTGAATCGGCGGGCATAGATGCGGATGCGCTTCGTCGCTTCCTGGAGGACCACGTCTACTCCCTGCCGGGCGCGGGCGATCCTCGCGCCGAGTTCACCGTGCTGGTGACCGGCAGCCGGGGCGCTGGCATCCACACGCCCGCTTCAGACATTGACATTGACGTTGTCTGCCCGCAAACCGTTTACGAGTCTGTTCTGCGCGCTTCATTTGAGGCGGGCGTAATCAAGGCCGAGAGGTCGTTCTGGTTTGTTTTGAGGGACGACGACTGGGATCGTTACTTTGGCAAGGAAATGGGCCGTCCGCACTTCTCCGTGACCAACCTGAACGAAGTTGAGCAGCACTTCGAACAGTACGACGACGTGCACATCTGGATCTGGACCAATGCCCGGATCCTGGCAGACCCGCGTGGCCAGTTCCAACGCATTCGCGACCGTTTCAAAGGCTACCCGAAGGACATCCTGATAAGGAAAATCAAGTATCACTGGCTGCTTGCGGCGTACTGGGAGATTGACGTATACCCACATCATCATGTGGCCGACGATGAACTCCTTGCGGCCTCGCTTGCCCTCCTGAACGGAGTGAACGAGACTCTGCGAGTGTTCTTCCTGGCGGAGGGGAAGCCTTTCCCGTACACCGAGAAGCTGATGCGGCTTGCGCCGACCACGGCCCTGGGGCGCGAGCTGCTGCCGATTCTGGGGCGCGTCGTGGACATGGTCTTGGGTAAGGCATGCGGCTCTCTTGATCCCTGGGATCGCCTGGAGGAGGCGTTCGAGTATCTCCTCGTTAGTAGCCGCAGTGCCGATTGCCGTCGCTTTGAGCAGGCCTGCGGCAAAGCCATGATAGCCGCCGGCGTGGATCCCAAATGGGTTGAAGCGGACTTCGACAACATCTATGAGCTGCTCTCGGGCGAGCTTGGTCCGATGCCTTGATTGCTTTGGCGGCTTTGGTGAAGGAGGGGGCAGATTCGTCGGGTGTTTGCTATGAGAAACGTTGGCAGAACAAGTCAGACAGACGTTACAATCGAGGCGCCGCCGTCGAAGGCGCACACCCTTCGGGCGCTCTTCTTGAGCGCCTTGGCCGACGGCGAGAGCGCCATCGGCAACCCGCTCAGGGGGGACGACCAGCGCCACGCGATGGACTGCCTTCGGGCGCTGGGGGCAGGGGTCGTGCAGGACGGTGAACGCATTGTGGTGCAGGGCTGCCGCGGGCGGTTCGAGCCCGTGTCGGGCGAGCTCAACGTCGGCGAATCGGGCGTCAGCATGAACTGCCTGACGGCCCTGGCGTGCCTGTCAACGAAACCCGTGGTCATCACGGGCGCGCCACGGCTCATCGAGCGGCCCGTCGGGGATCTGGTCGGCGGCCTGCGCCAGCTAGGGTGCTGCATCGACTGGCTTGGGCAGGAGGGCTGCCCGCCCGTCAGGGTGCACGGAGGCGGCATCCCGGGCGGAACGACGGAAATGCGCGGCCACGTCACCTCTCAATACTTCAGCGCCATCCTGCTTGCCGCTCCGTACGCCGACCGGCCGGTCACGCTGCAGTGCCTCGGTCCAATGTCCGAGAAGCCATACGTGGCGATAACGCTGGAGATGATGGCCCGGTTCGGCGTGGCGGTCGCGCACCGGAACTTCGCCGAGTTCACCGTGCCGAATGAGCGGCCCTACCAGGCGCGGGCGGTCGAGATTGAGGGAGACTACAGCAGCGCGTCCTTCTTCTTCGAGGCGGCGGCCGTCTGCGGCAATCGCGTCACGGTGACCGGCCTGGATCCCGGCTCCGTCCAGGGCGACCGCCGGTTCCTTGACCTGCTCGAGCGGATGGGCTGCGGCGTCGCCAGGATGCAGGACGGATGGGCCGTGCAGGGCCGCAAGCTCGCGGGCATCGACGCCGACATGGCCGACACGCCCGACCTGGTGCCGCCCATGGCCGTGACGGCAGCCTTCGCGGAGGGCACGACGCGCCTGACCGGCATCGCCCACCTGAGCCACAAGGAGTCCGACAGGCCCGCCGTCATCGCGTCGGAGCTGCGCAAGATGGGCGTGGCTGCCTCGTGGGACGGGTCGGCTCTGTACATCACGGGCGGCCAGCCGCACGGGGCCTGGATAGATCCGCACAACGACCACCGGATAGCGATGAGCTTCGCCGTGGCGGGGCTGGCGGTGGGCGATCAGATCATCGAGAACGAGGCGTGCGTCGCGAAGTCTTTCCCGGACTTCTGGGACAGGCTGGGGGCCTTGTACTGACAGGGCGAGCCCGGCCGCCGGACCTCTTCAGGCGCTGACCAGAGGCTCCAACTCGCGCACGCGCCTCTGGGCGTGGTTCTTTCTCTCGCCCGTCAGGCCGGATTGGAGCGCACGTTGGTAGCTCTGGTACGCGTCGGCCGGCCGGCCGGTCCTGTCGTAGCAGACGGCCAGTCGGTAGTGGACGTCCGGGTCGTTCGGCCGCGCGCCCGCCACGGCCTCCAGCGGCGCGACGGCCTCGGCATAGCGGCCGAGCTCGTAGCGGGTCATTCCGAGCCCGTAATGGGCGGCCACGCTGCCGGGGAAGCCGTGCGCGGCGATGGCGAACTCCTTCTCGGCCTCTGCGAACTTGCCCTGTTTGACGAACACGAATCCGAGGCCCGTGTTCGCCGGCACGTAGCGACGGTCCTGCGCCAGGGCCTCCAGGTAGGCCGCTTGCGCCTCGGCCAGCCTGCCCAGACCCAGCAGGGCATCGCCCTTGAGTCGGTGGAAAGGCGGCTGGTCGGCACGCATGTCCAGCGACTCGTTCGCCGCCGACAGGGCGCCCGCGTAATCGCTCTTATCCAGCAGCTCCATGCCGCGATCGTGGGGGCCGAAGGTGCGGTCTATGCTGCGAAGCTCGCCGAGCCGCCGGTCCCAGCGCTCTGCATACGTCCCGTCGCCCTGAACGTAGCGGTTCGAGCGCAGGTCCTTCTCCTGAACGACGTTCTGGATCTCCATAACCCGGTTGTCGGTCCGCGGGTGAGTCGAAAGGTATCTGTCCAGCACCGTATCCCTGCGCTGGCTCATGGAGGCCAGAAGTCTCTGCATCTCGATAGCTTGCTGAGGGTCCCAACCGGCCAGGGCCATGTAGTAGGCCCCGACGCGGTCCGCCTGGCGTTCCTGCTCGCGGCTGTAGGACAGGCCCAGCAGCGTGATGCTGGCCTCCCCCAGTCCCACGGCCACCCGGCTGCCGGTGGAATCGCCCGCGGCGCTGCCCGCCACCCCAAGGACCAGGCCCGTCAGCAGGTTGGTGCTCAACTGCTTGGCCGTGTGACCGGCGGCCACGTGCGCCAGTTCGTGCCCCATGACGGCGGCGAACTGCGCTTCGTTCTGTAGCCGCGCAAGGAACCCGCGCGTGGCGTACACGTGTGCCGGTGTGGCGAACGCATTGACCACGGACGTGTTGAGCATCGTGAACTCCATCGGCATCTCGCGCCGGTGCGAGCAGGCGTGCAGGCGCATGACGATGGTGCCCAGGTAGCGGTTCAGCTCGGGATCGTGATACTCGCCGTCATACATGAAGATGACGTTGGGGTGGGTCTGGTGACCGAGGGCGATCTCCTGCTGCTGGCTCACCAGCGCGAGCTCACGCGAGCCCGTCACCGGATTGAGGCGGCAGCCGGCCGCCGCCGCACAGGTAATGGCACAGAAAACCAGAACCACCGGTCTGTAAGCGCAGCGACGCATCTCTCTACCGCGAGGCAAAGATGTAGTCCGGCCGCCCCTCGTCCGGGTCCGTGTAGGTCAGGTTCTGCTCCAGGTTCTCCAGGCGGGGCTGGACGGGCGGAGCCACGTCCACGATCTCCCGGCTGATCGTGCAGCCGACCTGCGTGCAGAACATCACCGCCAGGACGAGAATCGGCACTACCCGGGCCATCGGTGTCTCCGACGCAGACGTGTCCGCTGAAATGCTACCCATTTGAGGATACCCTATCTGGCCCCGTGCGGCAAGCGCGCCACGGCTTTGACAGGCGGGCGGGGCGCCCTTACCATGTGCGTCAGGCGCAAGGCGACGGGAAGCGACCGTGCCGACCTGCCTTTGTTGCCCTATCCTATTCTGTAAGTATATCTTGCATCACATCCACCTGTCCGGAGCGTGCATGCCGCGCCGCACCCGCAAGCAGCAGATCCTGGCCGACCTGACCGACGCGCAACGCGAGGCCGTCTGCTACGGCGAAGGACCGCTGCTCGTGGTCGCTGGCGCGGGAACCGGCAAGACGCGCGTCATCACCCGCCGCGTCGCCCACCTGCTCGAGGAGGGCGTGCCGCCGGACCGCGTCATCGCCGTCACCTTCACGAACAAGGCGGCCGACGAGATGCGCCGCCGCGTCGAGGCCCTGGTCGGGCGGGACGTCTACGTCAGCACGTTCCACAGCTTCTGCGCGCGCCTTCTGCGGCGCGAGGTATCCCGGATCGGTCGCGAGCCCTCGTTCACTATCTACGACCGGGCCGATTCGCTGCGCGTCATACGGCGCATTGTGAAAGATCGAGAGCTCGACCCCTCGACCTTTCCGCCCCGCGAGATCATGGACTACATCTCCCTGCACAAGGACCGGGTCGAGACGCCCGGGGACTGCCGGGAGAACGCCATCGGCATCGTCGAGCAGACGTTTGCGGATGCATACGCGCGATATGAGGAGGCGCTGGCCGCGAACAACGCGCTGGATTTCGACGACCTGCTGCTGAAGACGCTCGAGCTGTTCCGCCAGTGCCCCGTCGTCCTCCAGGAGCTCCAGGACGCGTACCTCCACGTGCTGGTGGACGAGTACCAGGACACGAACCTCCCGCAGCATCTCATCGCCCGTGCCCTCCAGGGCAAGCACCGCAACATCACCGCCGTCGGCGATCCCGACCAGATGGTCTACACCTGGCGCGGCGCGCGGCTCGAGAACCTGATGGAGTTCGAGGAGGACTTCCCGGGAGCCCACGTGGTGACCCTGGAGCGGAACTACCGGTCCTCGGCCAACATCCTGCGCGTCGCTTCCCACTGCATCTCGCACAACGTCTATCGCCGCGAGAAGGAGCTCCGGACGGAACGCGAGGACGGCGAGGCCATCGTCGTGCGCGGGTTCGCCGATCCGTTCGAGGAGGGCCGTTGGGTCGCCGGCAAGGTCAACGAGCTGGTGCGCGAAGGCACCGGCCCCCGGGAGATCGCCCTCTTCTACCGCACCAAGCAGCAATCGCTGCCCCTGGAGGATGCCTTTGCGTCGCTGGCGCTGCCGCATCAGGTGGTGGACAGCGTCGGCTTCTTCGACCGGCGCGAAGTCAAGGACCTGCGCGCCTACCTGCAACTGCTGGTCAATCCCAGGGACGACGGGGCGTGCCTGCGCGTGATCAACACGCCGGCGCGCGGCATCGGGCAGAAGACGCTGGCCCGCCTCCAGGCGGAGGCCGGGCGCCGCAAGCTGTCCCTCCTGGAGGTCGCTCGCGAGGTGGGGGACGTGGGTTCGCTCAGCCCACGCGCGAAGAGCGCGGTCACCGGCTTCTGGGAGCTGTACCGTGAGCTTAGCTCGATCGAGTTCCGGGGAGCGGCTAACCTGATCCGCAAGCTGCTGAAAATGACCGCCTACGTCGAGCGGCAGCCCGTTCTGGAACGCGCCGACGCGCAGGAGATCGTGGACATGTTCATCGGCTATGCGCGCCAGTATGACGATCGCTCGCCTGACGGCGGCCTCATGGGCTTCCTGGAGCAGGCCGCGCTGGTCAGCGACGTGGACGGCTGGAACGCGCAGGCCAGCGCCGTGCCGTTCATGACGCTTCACTCGGCGAAGGGGCTGGAGTTCGACGCCGTCTTCATCGTGGGCCTGGAGGAGGACATGCTGCCGCACCGGCGCGCGCTGGAGGAACGCCTCCAGAGCACCGAGGACGCGGCGCTGGAGGAGGAGCGGCGCCTGTTCTACGTGGGGATGACGCGGGCGCGGCATCGGCTCTTCGTCACCTACGCCCGCAAGCGCGTCAGCCGCGGCGTGGAGCAGACCTTGTCTCCCTCGCGCTTCCTGGACGAACTGCCGGAGGATCGCGTCGAACGGGGCGCCGACGGCCTCACGGCGGGGTCGGCCGAGAACTTTGCCGCCCAGATGCAGCGCATACTCAAGAGGAAGCGCGCGACGCTGCGCATCCTGGACGGCCGGGACGGAGATGAGCTGGCGCCCGGCGTGCGCGTCAGCCACCCGAGCTACGGCGAGGGGGAGGTGCTCGAGGTCAGCATGGTGGGGAAGCGGCGGCTGATCCGGGTGAACTTCGAGGACCAGGGCACGGTCAGCCTTCTGCTCAGCGGCGAGCAGGTCAGGGGCGATTGACCCGCGGCGCTCGCAATCGTGATCGTCCTCGTTTTCGTACTCGTCGTCGGCCGCGCGCCATCGCCGTCGTTCTCGTTGTCGGCCGCGGCCCAAGCACATCATCGGTCATTCCGAGGAGGCCGCAGCCTGCCGGACGACGAGGAATCTGGCGTGCGGCAGGCCCCGCCCTGCTATAATGGCGGGCCGGACGGGCAGCGCGGCACATGGGGGCAGGGGATGAAGGCGCCGGATGACAGGGAGAAGCACCTCAGGCGGATGCGCAAGTGGTTGAAGTGGGTGCGTCCGCGCCGTTTCCTGCTGGTGTGGGGCGTTTCGACGGCGCTTAGCGTGGCGATCACCATTGGCACGCAAGTGGTGGGGCATTGGGGACGGGCTGGGCACCTTGTCGACCCCTTGGGCTGGTTCTACCGCCTCCCCTGGCTTGCGTTTGTGATCGGCGCTGCCTTCGGCTTGTTCTGGGTCGTGCCATGGAAGTGGTTCCTGAGAAGGCACGGCCGCTGGTGGGCTGAGGCAGTGCTCAGGCGGCGAATCAGCGGTTGGCACAGATTCCTGGTCGGGTCGGGTTTGGCGCTTTGTTTCTGGCTCTGCTTCTGGGCGGCGTTGGGCGCTGCCTTCTTCCTGAACATCGCGCTGTTGCCCGGGTTGCTGGCCATCTGGGTTCCGGGTTTCCTCCTGTATCCGGACGAGAAGGAGTATTACGAAGCCGCGGAGAAGGCGGTGGAGGAGTTGGAACGCGAGCTTGCCTCAGAGCAGTCCGAAGTGCGCGAGCGGTAGGTCTTCTGGACTTGTGGTGGTTGTGCTGTTCACTGCCGGCTGGCAGGTTGTCCGGCCCGGTCCTCCTGCTGGCCCGAATGCCGACCGGGCGACGCCCGCGCTTGGAGCTGGCCGGCTGGAATGCTTGCCCGACCTCTGGCGGGCCGGCGCCACGAATCCGGGCCCCGTCTCCGGTTCGCAGTAGCGCCGCCATCCCTGGCGGCTTCTTCACGTTTTCCGGAGCCGTGCGACCGCCGGCCGCCTGCCGAACCGCCCTTGCCCTCCCTTTCCTCCCGGGCGGCCCATGCGGTATATTCGTTTGCCAGCCTTTTGCGGACCGGAACAAAACGCCACCCGGATAGTCTAATCAGGTAGAGCCCACAATGGGTGAGGCTTCACGGACCGATGCGGAGCTGGTGGCTCTGGCGCACGCGGGCGACGTCGAGGCGTTCGGGCGGCTCGTGGAGCGCAACCAGCACTACGTCTACAACGCCGTCTACCACCTGGTGGGGAACGAGCGGGACGCTGAAGATATCGCCCAGGACGTGTTCGTCAAGGCCTACCGGAGCATCGGCCGGTTTGAGGGCAGGTCGAAGTTCAGCACGTGGCTCTACGGCATCATGCTGAACAGCGTGAGGAGCTTCTGGCGCCGGCGTACGAGGCGGCCCAGATTGGTTCAGGATGCTGCCGAGGAAGACGAGCGTGCTCATGATCCGGCGGCGGAAGGCAGGAATCCGTTCGAGGAAAGCGTGCGCGGGGAACGCGTCGAGGCCGTGCGCGCCGCCATCGCCCGGCTCGATGAGGACCTGCGGGAGATCGTGGTGATGCGCGACATACGCGGACTGAGCTACGAGGAGCTGGCGGACGTCCTGGACTTGCCGGACGGCACGGTCAAGAGCAGGCTGCATCGTGCCCGGTCGGCGCTGAAGGAGTTGCTGGAACCTATCTTCGACGGGATGGAGCTTGCGTAAGGACGCTGCGGGCGGTGAACCGATGAAGGCTGAATGCGGACAGCATCGAGAGCGGTTCGGCGAGTACCTGGACGGCGAGATGCCGGAAGCCGACCGGAATGCGCTGGAAGCGCACGTGGCCAAGTGCGCCGAGTGCCGGCGGGAGCTGAACCTGTTGCACCAGACGATACGGACGGTCGCGGAACTGCCGGAGCGCAGCGCGCCCGTCGGCTTCCCCGAGCGCGTGGCTCGGTCCATCGCGGCCGACCGTGCCCCGGTCGGCCGGCCCAGGATGATCGTCCTGTGCGCGCGCGCACTCCCCGTGGCTGCAATGCTGACGCTTGTGCTCGGCCTGCTGGTTTACGTGCCCGGCCGCAAACCGACGAGCGGGCCTGCCGAGGCCCGTCATCTCGCTATGGCGAGACGGGTTGCCGAGCCCGAAGCGCCCGTGGCGCGCCCGGCCGCGGCGGAGGCTATGACCGTGGCCCCGGGCCGGGCATTCTCCGAGGAGGGAGCCAGGGAGTTCCTGCCCGTCGCGATGATGCGGGAGGATGCGTCGGAACTGGCCGACCGTCTGGAGCGAGTGACCGGCTTTCCAGCAGGTGCGCCTCATATCCGGGAGCAGTTGGGCCAAGCCGGAGCAGTCCGGGGCATGGCCGGCGCCCGCGCGCGTGATGAGATGGAGCTCCCGGGGCCCCCGGCGCTCTCGTGGCGCGAGCTTGAGACTCCCGAAGATGAGTCCCTGCGCGTCCTGAGCGTCCTGCAGGCCGGGGTGCCGTTCGTCTTCACACAGGTAGCCTCGGAAGGCTTCGCCGAGCCGGCCGGGCGTGCGCAACAGGTCTTCACCGTGATGGCCGAAGAGCCGATCGCAGTGATGCGCCAGACCGTGGCGGTTGCCAACGGCATCGGCGTCGCGGCTGCCCTGCGCGTCGAGCCCGAGGACAAGGACGGGGGGGGCGTAGACGTCTTCCTCACAGTGCCTGCGGCCCGCTACGACGGGTTGCTGAAAGAGCTGGTGAAGCTGGCCCCGCCGGAGAGGCAATCGCTGGCGAACACAGACGTGGGTTCCGGCGAGTTCTTCGAGGCGATGCTGGCGAACTATGCCGTCTACAAGGGCGCCCGAGAGGCCGATGAGAAGTCCAAGGAGGGCCAGACCGTCGCTGCGCCGGCCAGGAGCACGTCCCTGGCGTTCGGTGCCGTTGGCAAGGCGCCGGAAGCGGCCGCCCCTGCTGAGGAGGCAAGGAGACGCGCGGGTCAAGCGCAGTACTACTGGGCAGGAAGAACGGGCGGCCGCTCAACCGGAGAGGCGGCTCCTGTCAGCCTGGTCATACGGATCCAAAAGCCGGTCCCGCCGGCCGAAGCCGGGCGTTAGACGACCGTCGTCAGGACTTGCCCCCGCCGAACAGCCACCCCAGCAGGCAGCCGCGCTCCTCACGCTTCTCCTGGCCTCCCATGAACTGATACTGCTTCTCCCGGGCGAGGAATTCGGCCACCAGTCCCTCCACGTCTCCGTGCCGCTCGAAGACCTCTACGAACTCATCCCTGAGCGCGAAGACCTGCTCGGCTCCCTTGCGCAGCTCGGTCACCTTCCCCTCGCCGCGTTCCAGGAAGGCGGCCAGCCGCTCGCGCAGGTCGTTCAGGTGGAGCTCGACGTCCTCTGGCGTGAGCCCGCTGGTGCCCATGTAACCCCCTCTGCGCACACGGAACGGAGGGCGCGACCGGGGCGTATTCTACAACGCCTGCACAGCACGGGGAAGTGCCCGCTTCGGCCGTTCAACTCCGCGTGCAGATGCAGTAGCCTTCCAGGCCGTGGCACTTGGGGCAGCGCGGAACGTTCTCGGTGGCGGGATAGCCCCGCGCCTCCTGCGGCCCGAGCACTCGGAAGGCGACCTGATGGTGGCCGTCTGCGTCGTCCACGAGGACTTCGACGTCGTTGAGCCGCTCCGGCTCGGGCGCCGTGACCAGGAACGCAGTCCCGGCTGCCTCCGCCGTCGGCTCGACGCTCCATCCCACGGGCGCCTGGAGGTGCACGTCCCCCTCGACCCGCTTGCCGTCTTTCCGAAGCGAGACCTCGAAGACGCGGCCGACGCCGGGGTAGAGCACCGGTTCGCCCCCGTAGTGGAGGACGATCTCGACCCCGCCGTCGACGGCGACCGCTGCTTGGACGTCCTGCCGCAGCGCCTCCCGCGCCTGCTCGTTCCGAAAGAGCAGGGAGGGCAGGTCGTCCGGCAGACGCGTCCCCTCGTCGAAGGCCACCGTGTCCGACAGCTCGGCCACCGTGCGCTCGGCGATCGCGACGGTCCGGTCGGTCAGTTCGTGCACGTCGGCGGGCGGGTTGCAGGCGCCCGTGAACGGGTGCAGCTTGATGCTCTCGCCGACGGGCTCTCGCCACCTGTCCGGGATGCCGGCCGTGCCGCCCAGGATGCCGAGCACGGAGCCCAGCGTGGCGCCCGTGCAATCGGTGTCGTAGCCGCAGTTGACGGCCTTGCAGAGCTTGTCGCCGAAGTCCTCTCCGTAGAGCCATCCCAGGACCGTGAACCCGTGATTCGGCACGGCGTTGCAGGGCTGGCGGTGGCCGAACACGTCGGCGATACGCTGGCGCGCCTCCGCCCAGCGCATGTCGTTCTGCCGGCACCAGACGGCCTCTCGGATCACCCGCGAGATGGCGCACGGTACGGGAATCATGGCCAGGCCGATGCGGATGAGCGTGAGCGGATCGTCCACCACGAAGGCTGCGCTCTCGACGGCGGCCCAGAACATCTCGCCGTGCGTGCCTTCGCCGCCCGCGTGGTCCAGCGCGGAGTCCAGCCACGCGCGCGCGGCGGCGAGCTGCGGGTCGGCCGGCGCCGTGCAGGCCCATATCTCGCTGCGTATAGGCGATCCCATCTCGTCTACGAAGTAATTCTCGAAACAGCCCGAGATCGGCGGCATGAGGCCGCGCGCCAGGTTGCGGCGACAGAAGCCGTACTCGTTCCAGGGGTAGGCCGACAGGTAGCGCACCCAGTAATCCGCGAAGACGGGCAAGGGCGGCGAGACGCCCTCGTCCTCGAGCATCTTCAGCCACACGAGCTGGAAGTCCAGATCGTCGTTCGGCAGCGGCTCGCTCGGTACCGGATCGTAAAACTCGAGGTTGTGCACGTGCCTCTGACCCTCGAACGGGGCGCCGAGCGTGCCCCCGATGTTCTTGCCCAGCCAGCAGGCCAGGACCTTGTCCCCAAACTGCTCTCGTCCGAGAGCGATCTTTGCCATCGTCTCCTCCGACTTGCGAATGGCCGCCGGCTGTGGCGGCGCGCGGCTAATCGTCGTAGAGCAGCTCGGTGGGGGGCTCAAACGTGCGCCTGCGGCAGTCCCCCGTCGCTAGGTCGAGCTGAAGAAGTCGTTTCGTGTCGTAGTCGCTCCCCACGGTGACGGCCTGGATGTGGCCGACGGTGCACACGTCAGGCCCGTGCCTGTGGCCGCAGATGACGTAGCGAACCTTGGGGCAGTCGAGCAGCAACTCCCCGAAGCGCTCCGAGCCCATGTAGGCCCGGCAGAACTCGTGCGCCACGTCGGACGGGCCGTACAAGAGTTCGCGGAACGGCAGGTGGTGCAGCACCACTACGGCAGTGTCCACGTTCGGCTCAACGGATCGGTAATCCTTCGACAGCTTATCCAAGCACCTTTCGGTGAAGGCGGCGTCGGACACGTCCCAGTCTATGAAACGGCCGTCGTTCCAGGTGCAGACGCCGGGCAGCTCCTTGCGCTCGTAATCCTCCGTGCTCAGCTTCAGGTCGGGGTTGCGGAAGCTGTAGTCGTACCAGCCCATGTTGCCGACGAAGCCGACGGCTCCGGCCGTGACGGGCGCCGCGTCCAGCATGTGGAAGCCGGCAGCCGAGGCCGCCCTGGGCAGGAACTTGAGGTACCTTTCCCGACTGCTTTCCTTGCCGGCCCAGACGTCGTGGTTGCCCGGCACCAGGAGCTTCAGTCCGCCGAATCCGTAGAAGAGGTCCAGGCATGCGCGCAGTCGTTCCGTGTTCTGGTCCGCAATGTCCCCCGCGATAATCAAAACGTCCGCCCCGGAATCGCACACCGCGTCGGCCAGCCTCCAGGTGGAGGCGTCGCCCTGGGCGTAGGCGCGGTAGTGCAGGTCGGCGGTTGCCAGCACGAGTCGGGGATCTTGACCGGTTACTGCCATGGGCTTGCGTGATCTGGGTCAGTCAGTCGTCTCAGTTCCGAGCACGAGGGCGGCGGCGCCGAGCATCCCGGCTGCGTCGCCCAGTTCGCCGGGCACTATGCGGACCGCGTCGCGCGTGACGGCGTTGATGTACTTGTTGGCTTCGTGCATCATCGCATCGTGGAAAAGGTCCCACGCCTTGACCATCGAGCCGCCGAGCACGACGACGTCGGGATCGGCCATATTGCACATGTACGCCACTGGCGCGGATAGGTCGCGGCCGAACTCGCGCCACGCCTCGCGTGCATCCTCGTCGCCCGAACGGGCGAACGACGCGATCTCCTTGGCAGTTGCCACCCGCTCGGTTAGTCTCTTGTAGTTCCTGGCCACGCCCCGGCCGGACACTTTCTCCTCGACCTGGTCTCCCTGATAGGGGGAACACCAGATCTCCGCTCCGGCGCCCCGCGGCCCGTTGAACAGCGCCCCGTCTATCACCAGGAATCCGCCCAGCCCGGTGCCGAGCGTCAGTCCGCAGCAGACTGCGGCGCCCGCGCCCGCGCCGAAGCGCGCCTCCGCCAGCCCGAAGCAGTTGGCGTCGTTGTTCAGGACCACGGGCCGGCCCAGGGCCTCGGACAGCCTCTGCACGATGGGGAAGCCGTGAAGCGAAGGCAGGTTGCCCGGGCTGATGAGCACGCCGGCGAAAATGTCCAGCGGTGCCGGGCTGCCCAGCCCAACCCCGACGACGCGTTTGAGCGGGACACCTGCCTCGGCCGCGGCGGCCGTGGCGGCGCCTACTATGTTGGCCAGGACTGTGTCGCAGTCCCTGTCGGCCTCGGTCGGGCGCCGGGCGTTGCCGAGGACCTTGCCGTCGCCACGCACGACGCCGGCGTGCACCTTGGTGCCTCCGAGGTCGATTCCGATGGCCAGTTCGTCCGTCATTCTTCGCCCCCGCCGGATGCGGCGGCTTCCGGCAGCTCGGCGACGAACGGCAGGTGGCGCCATCGGTTGTCGCAGTCCAGGCCGTAGCCGACGACAAAGACGTCCGGGATGTCCGTCCCGACGTACTCGGGTTCGATGTCGACGGTTCTCGGCCGCCGCTTGCGCAGCAGCACGCAGGTCTTCACCGAAGCCGGCGCCTGCGCGACAATGGCCCCGAGCACGGCCGCCAGCGTGTGTCCGCTGTCCAGCACGCAGTCGAGCAACAGCACGTGCCGCCCGGTGAGTTCCAGCTTTGAGACGTCGTCCATGATCTCGACCGCCTCGCGCCTCCGAGTGCCCGAGTAGCTCCTTGCGTTCACCAGTTCGACCTCCAGCGGCATGGTCAGATGGCGGATCAGATCGGCCAGGAACACCACCGCCGCCTTCAGCACGGCGACGATCACGAGCGTATCGCCTTCCGAGTGGTCCGCGCAGATGGCCGTCGCCAGCTGGCGAACGAGGTGACGAACCCGTGCTTCAGAAACCACTACGGGCAGATCGGTTCTCCGGGGAGCGTCCCCTGAGGCGGCCATGTTCGCAGCCATACCCATGGAGAAGTGCAGACGGGCAAAGAACGTAACACAAAGGACTCCGGGCGCGCAAGAACAGCAAGGGACGCCGGAGGGGTGGTAAGGGCTCAGAGTGCGGGCCGGCACTGCGGGAAGAGAGCCTACATCCAGGCGGCGGCCTCGCCGGCCTCTTCCATGAAGGGGTTGACCTCGTAGGTGATCAAGGCCGACCATTCTTCATTGCCGCTGCCCGGGATGAACTTGACGTCCAGAACCTTCGACCCGTTCAGGTGCCCCAGCTTGTGGTTGACGAGGTCGACCAACTTCTTCTGGTCTCCGGCTTCGACGCTAAGCACCCGCGTGGCCTGTTTCTGCTGTCCCCGTCTGATGTAGGCGAGCTGTTGGATTATGCTCTGCAGCAGGAACAGCCGCGTCATGTACTTCTCGCGCAGCTCGTGAACGAGGGGAGAGAAGGAATAGGGGTCGAAGATGGCGTCGAGGTCGTCCTTGTGGTTCTGGAGATCCTCGAACAGCTCGTTGCGCAGCCGGGCCTGTATCCGCGCCAGTCTTTTGGCTAGTTCGGCCGCACCGTCGATCATCTCAGAACCTGCCTGTGTGGAGGGCTGTCCAGCCAGACGCGTACATTATATGCAGCGTCCAGGGGCGTGTCAACGAGGGCGGCCTCCGCAGGCAGTTCCATCTTCTCGCCGCCGCCCGCCCTTGGCGCCGCGCCGGTCCTCGGCATCCCCGTTCGAGTGCGACCAGAGGTAAGCCCCGGGCGTGGCGAACTCGATACCCGCCTTTGCCGCCGCCCGCTGGAGCAGGGCTTCGACCTGGCGCAGTCGAACCGCGGCGCCTTCCGGCCCGAACGGCGCACCGTCCTCGGCGACCAGGAGGTGCCAGGGATGGAGGGCGAGTTGAAGCAGGCCGCCCGGCGCCCGATCCCGCAGGGACTCGGCCAGGTGGAGGTAATCGCCGACCTGCCGCCTGCCCTCCAGCAGTTGCCAGAGGTAGCCCGAGATGGGGCGGCCTTGGCGGTCCGTGCCGCGGCAGAGGGACAGTTCCCAGAGCGCCGGGTTCAGCTCGAGCCGATACGGTCGGAGTTGCCAGTCCTCCCCCGGCCGCCTGGCGAGGCTCGCATCGTAGAGGTAGCCGTAGGCAGGCAGCGCCTGCGCCAGCTCCGGCGTGAGGCGGCAATAGGGGGCACGGAATCCGTGCGGCCTGCTTTGCAGCACGGAGTCGAAGACCTGAGCGGCCCGGGTGAGGACGCGTTCCGTCTCGTCTCGGCCGAGTGGAACTTCGCTCTGCTTGCCGGCGAAATCCTCGTGACGCCACCCATGTCCGCCGTGCTCCAGGAGCGGGTTCTCCAGCGCCTGCGCCAGCAGGTCGGGGTTACGGGATGCCAGCCGGTCCAGGCAGCGGGCCTCCCAGAAGAGGGCGGCCGGCAGGGACAGGCGCTCCAGCACTCGGAGGAGCGTTTCGAGCCCCTCGAAGCAAGCGTCGTACGCGGCCTCCTGCGGCGCACGGCCGGCGGTCACGGCGTCCGGTCGGCCCCGCGCGGGACGGTTCGCGTCCGCGTCCACGTCGACCGTGAAAGCCAGGTAGAGCGGATCTCTCTCGGGTCCGGGTGCCACTGTTTGCCTCCGCGGCCCTGAGTGTACGCGGCCGCGTGGCGGCGAGTCAAAAGCCCCGGCGGGGCGCCCGTAGGTTTGACAACGCCGAAAGCTTCTCCCTACAATCGCCTGCGGGGTATCTTCCTGAGTGAGTGCAATGGCTAAGAAGCTTGTCATAGTTGAATCGGGCGCGAAGGCGAAGACGATCTCGCGCTACCTGGGCAAGGGCTTCACGGTGAAGGCCTCGCGCGGGCACGTGCGTGATCTGCCGGAGGACGAGTTCGGCGTGGACGTCCGGAGCGGCTTCGAGCCCACTTACGAAGTCCTGCCCCGCAGCCAGAAGATCGTGCAGCAACTGCGCAAGGCGGCGGCGGGTGCGGAGGAAGTCTACCTGGCTCCCGACCCCGACCGGGAAGGGGAAGCCATCGCCTGGCACCTCCGGCACGTGCTCGACGTACCCGAGGACAGGGCCAAGCGCGTGACGTTCAACGAGATCACGCGCAACGCCGTGCGGGAAGCCTTCGAGCATCCCCGGGAGGTGGACCTGAAGCTGGTCGACGCCCAGCAGGCCCGCCGGATCCTCGACCGCATCGTCGGGTATGAGCTGAGCCCCCTCATAAGCCGGAAGGTCGTGCGCGGTCTCAGCGCCGGCCGCGTCCAAAGCGTCGCCCTGCGGCTGATCGTCGAGCGCGAGCGCGAACGCGACGCCTTCGAGTCCGAGGAATACTGGAAGGTCACCGCCGTCCTGGCGAAGCCGGGGCAGGACGCAACGTTCGAGGCCGAGTTGCGAAAGCTCGGTGGGGACGAGACGCGAGTCACAACGGGCGAAGAGGCCGAGCGGATCGTTCAGCAGTTGAAGGGGGAGCCCTTCACCGTTGCATCCGTGAGCCAGCGTCGGGCCAGCAGCAAGGCGCGGGCGCCCTTCATCACCAGCACGCTGCAGCAGGCGGCCAATAGCCGCCTTCGCCAGTCTGCACAGCAGACGATGCGCATCGCCCAGCAGCTCTACGAAGGCATCGACGTCGGGACCGAGAGCGTGGGCCTCATTACTTACATGCGCACGGACTCGACGCGCGTGGCCAGCCAGGCGCTGGAGGCCTGCCGGGGCTTCATCGGGGAGCAATACGGGGACCAGTACCTGCCCGCGAAGCCCAATACGTTCCGCAGCCCCAGGGGGGCCCAGGCCGCCCACGAGGCGATCCGGCCGACTGACGTGCGCCGGCGGCCCGAGGACCTGCGTCCTCACCTGTCGGACAGGCAGTACAAACTCTATGAGCTGATCTGGCGCCGGTTCGTGGCCAGCCAGATGGGCCCCGCGCGCTACAAGGTCACAGAGGTGCTGATCGAAGCGGGCCCCGGCCAGTTCGCGGCCAGCGGACGCGTGACGACCTTCGACGGCTACACGCGCGTTTACTCCCCCGGGCGCGGCTCGGACGACCAGGCCCTGCCCGAGCTGAGCGAGGGCGAAGTGCTGGACCTGAGGGAACTGGTGCCTTCGCAGCACTTCACTCAGCCGCCGCCCCGATATAGCGAAGCCACGCTGGTCCGAGAACTGGAGAAGCGGGGCATCGGCCGGCCCAGCACGTACGCCCCCACCATCGCCACGCTGCTGCGGCGCAACTACGTGCGCAGGGAACGGCGCGCCTTGCGCCCGACGGACCTGGGGATCGTCGTGACCAATCTGTTGGTGAAACACTTCCCGCGGGAGATGGATTACTCGTTCACCAGCAGGATGGAGGAGGAGCTGGACGAGATCGAGGAGGGCAAGCGCGACTGGCGCGGGACGTTGGCCGAGTTCTACGAGCAGTTTGCGCGCGACCTGGCGAAGGCCAGGGACGAGATGCAGTCCGTCTCCGCCCAGAAACCCGACGAGGAGGTGACGTGCGAGGAGTGTGGACAGCCGATGGTGGTGAAGTTCAGCCGCAAGGGAGACAGATTCCTCGGGTGCTCGGGCTTTCCGGAATGCACCAACACGAAGAGCCTGGAGGACGGAACTCGCCAAGCGGTCGAGTCGGAGTTCAAGTGCGACAAGTGCGGCGCCCCGATGCTGCGCCGCGTCGGCAAGCGCGGCAGGGAATACCTGGCCTGCTCCGCCTATCCGAAATGCAGCAATATCATGGGTCTGGACCGCGAGGGCAAGCCCGTCAAGCTCCAGCCGCGTGTGAACACGGGGTTCTCGTGTCCCCGCTGCGGAGGCGAGATGCACGTCGCCGAAGACGGCGAGGCTAAGGAGCTGACCTGCGGCCGATGCCGTCACAGCGTTGCCATGCTTACGGTGGCGCAGGCGCTGGAAGCGACGGACCTGCCGTCGGAGGAACCGCTGGCCACCTGCGAGAAGTGCGGCGCATCCATGGCCGTGAAGCGCAGCCGCAAGGGGCTGTTCCTGGGCTGCAGCCAGTACCCGGAATGCAAGAACACGCAGGCTCTGCGGAAGGAAGCGCTGCCGGCTCCCCAGCCCACTTATGAGAAGTGCGAGAAGTGCGGGCGGCCGCTCGTGATGCGGTGGGGCCAGTATGGACGGTTCCTGGCGTGCAGCGGCTTCCCCCGGTGCAGGAACACCTGGCCGGTGTCGGAGCGGCGGAAGAAGTGCCCGGCCGAAGGCTGCGGTGGGGAGCTGATCAAGAAGACGTCCTCCGAGGGCGACGCCTACTACGGCTGCACGCGCTTCCCCGAATGTGACCACACCGAGCCGGCCCCGCCGAGCAAGAAGGGCAAGTAACACGGCGTTGCGCAGGGCTGGAAACCGGTCGCGCACTGACGGATCGGCCGTGTTTCAGGGGACGGAGTGAGGGGAGAGGGGACGATGAGGGGAAACATGGTTGAGGCGGTCCAGCCGCCTGCCGGGTACCTGTCCGAGAGCGCCAAACGCAAGTTCACGATCACCACGGGGATACTGGGGGCCGTGTTCTTCTTCGGCCAGATGAGCGTCGTGTTTGTGCCCCATCTGGCTAACATACTGTCGCCCCTCCTCCTGGCGCTGATCCTCTCGGTGCTCATGCGGAAGCACAGGGTTCGCGAGTACTCGGCCGAGGCCGAGCAGGCTGCCTACGCTTCGCTCTTCCGACGGGGCTGTGCCCAGATTGTGGATGCCGTGATCCTGGCCGCACCCATGGTGGTTGCGTTCGTCGCGATGTTCTCTTGCTTCGGGGACATCGCGCAGGAGGGTTCTTCCTCTGCTTGCTGGGCGGGGTTTGCCGCCATCCCCCTGGGACTGCTTTGGGCGGTCGGCTGCCTGCTGGCCTTCGCCTACACGGAGGGCCGCTTCGGCCGCACGCCGGGCAAGTGGCTTCTCGGCATAAGGGTGCTCGGGACTGATCTGCGGCCGTGCGGTTTCTGGCGGGCGCTGATAAGGAACCTGCTCAAGTTTGTGGACGGGTTCTTCAACTTCATGATCGGCGTGCTTGTCGCCGCCCTGACGGAGCACTGGCAGCGCGTGGGCGACCTTGCCGCGAGGACGGTCGTTGTGCGCCATGTCCGGCGTGCCGATGACCGGCATGACCGGAGCGCTCCGGACGACGGAGACGCCGGCGAGCCCGTCGTCAGTACCTGACCGAGAAACCCGGGAACTCCCCCGTCGCCTCCCCCCACTCGAG
>Ga0114922_10001656_pt1 | contig 21101 bp, 17 predicted proteins | sample AartaG_FD_100975 | JGI IMG/M metagenome (GOLD analysis project Ga0114922, IMG submission 100975) | Deep subsurface microbial communities from Aarhus Bay to uncover new lineages of life (NeLLi) - Aarhus_00045 metaG | ecosystem: Environmental > Aquatic > Marine > Oceanic > Sediment | place...
ATTAAGAAAACCGTGAGCAAGGATGAGCGGGCATGGTTCTTCTCCTTTAAGGAGAAGAGAGCGAAGACTGTATCCGAGCGGATTTTCCACGCTGGGGAAAATTCGTGTGTTTTCGGATCAACTAACCTGATTCTTGCCGTTCAAATTACCAGCCGGACAAGCAAGCTGAGGAGGATAGCGACCGAAGTGTTCAGTCCCATGGAGATAAACGCATATTTCCTGCCGATCTCTTTCCAGATCATCGCCACAGTGGATAGACAGGGAATAAAAAAGCTTATAAACACAGTAAAGACAATCAACTGCTGGCGGGAAATTATAGTCATCAAACTCTGATAATCTGTTCCCAAGGCCTGAAGCATCATTATCAGGGATAGTTCTTTTCTTAGAAAACCAAATATTAAAGTAACACCCAGGTCACGAGGTAATCCCAATGCTCCTTCTACGAGAGGGGCTAAGACAAGGTTGACAGAGGTATCCAGACGAAAAAACTGCATCAATGCCAGGACTATACTCCCGGCAATTAAGATCGGCCAGGCAAATTGCACAAATGACTTAAGTTGGAAATATATCTTTCGCAAGATATTAGTCAGGGAAGGAAGCTTCAAGGAAGGGATCTCAAGGATCAATCCCGGGGAAGGTGTTTTAAAAAACAATGATAATATTTTTCCCAGCAGACCTACTAACAGCATATTGAATAAATAAAAACCAAGGGCCCAGAAGGGACCTATATAAAATGCTACTAGAGCTAATATGATCGTAGTCCGGGCGGAACAGGGAATAAAAGGAATCAAAAGAGAAGTCAGGATTTTATCCCGCCGTGACTCTAAAATACGAGTAGAAAGGATCGCTGGCACATTGCATCCAAAACCAAGAATAAAAGGAGATACCGATTTTCCATGCAATCCCATCTTGTGCATAAAAACATCCATAAGAAAACCGACACGCGCCAGATAACCTGAATCCTCAAGCAATGACATCAGGAAAAGAAGTGGAATAAAATAGGGAAGGACGATTGCAATCCCCCCCCCTATTCCCTGAAACAGACCATCAACCAAATAAAAAAGAATCCCAGTTCCTAGGGTTGCAGAGAGATACTCCCTTATACCACTCATTGGTCCCAGCAGTAATTCCTCCAGAGGGCCGGCAACTCTAATAATAATAAAGAAAAATCCAATAAAAACACCCAGCAAAATAACATAGCCCAGAAAAGGATGCATAATGACATCATCGACCCGTTCCTGCCAGCCTATACTTTTCCCTCGTGTCACCTTACTAGTTATCTCAAGGATCTTTAAGGCTAGGTGATGCCTTTCAGCTGCTATTACTTCATAAGCGGGAGCATTGTGTCTTTCCTCCAATTTGTCCCGGGCTCTCTGGACGGCATTTCTAAAAGGAATACTTATCTCCTCCAGCATCCGCATAAAAAATTGTTTCTCTATCTCAATCGACTTAATGGCAGTAAATCTTTTGTTTGCTACAGTATAAAAATCTTCTGGTATTGACTTTTCAACATCTAAAACAGCCTCCTCTACATCCCTTGACCATTCTTGTGGAGCAGGGGATCTTTTCTCATCCAGGCTTTTTATTGCTGCCTTCATAAGCTCTTTAATGCCGCGCCCATGGGAAGCAATAGTGGATATTACCGGGACTTTGAGAATTTTTTCCATTTTTTCAGCATCAATGTTTATCCCTTTCTTCTCTGCCAGGTCAGTCATATTAAGGGCTATGATCATTGGATATTCAAGTTCTACCAATTCCAAGGTCATTTCCAGACTTCTTCCTAATATGGAGGCATCCAAAACATTAATGATCAAATCCGGCTTTTCCAAGAATAAATGGCTGAGCGCGACTCTTTCTGCTTCATCCGACGGATTCAGCGAATACATGCCGGGCAGGTCAATAATATTTAAGATTCTGCCTTCGACATTGACTTTACTGTGGGTATGTTTGACTGTGGTTCCCGGAAAATTAGAGGTTACCGCCTTAAGCCCTGCAACAGCATTAAAAAGAGTGCTTTTCCCACAGTTAGGCTGTCCGATAAATACAACATCCGGATAACTCTTATTATTTGTCAACTATCTCGACCATGATCTTACTGGCAACACCCCGGCCTAATGCAACCGATGTATCTGACGACAGGTCTTTTATAAGAATAGCACCCCCAAAAACACCATGTGAATCCAGCTCGATTATATCATTTTTATGCAATCCCAAGGAAAGTAATCTTCTCCGGACTCCATGACCACCTGAAATCCCCATGATCTTCAACTGCTTATTCCGCGGTGCATTTATTAGGCTTATCATTTTATTTTTTAAATCCTTTTCTTTATCCAAACTTAAAAGAGGATAATAAAGAAACCTTTGAAAAATTGCAAATACTTCCTTATTACTTGAATTATTCACAGATTGACAATTATTGCCTATTTCTGTTACAAATAAGCAAATGATTAATTCAGTTCTCCAAAAAATATTCGGCACAAAAACCGAAAGAGACAGAAAGAAGCTCCAACCCATGGCTTCTGCCATAAACGAACTTGAACCCAACATACAGAAACTCTCTGATAGTCAATTGAGGGACAAAACCAATGAATTTAAAACTAAATTAGAGCAAGGAGCTACCCTTGATGATATTCTTATCGAAGCCTTTGCCGTAGTCAGAGAAGTAGCTAAACGCAAAGTTAAAATGCGCCATTTTGACGTTCAGATTATGGGAGGGATAATATTACATCAAGGCAAAATAGCTGAGATGAAAACCGGTGAAGGAAAAACAGTAGTGGCTACCCTTCCTGCTTATTTAAATGCCCTGACAGGAAAAGGAGTCCATATTGTTACTGTAAACGATTACCTTGCCAAACGTGATGCGGAATGGATGGGCCCTGTCTACAAAACCCTCGGGCTTGAACTAGGAATAATCCAGCATGATATGGATGAACTTGTCCGGAAGAAAGCTTATGAAAAGGACATAACTTTCGGCACTAATAATGAATTCGGATTTGACTATTTACGGGACAATATGAAATTTCGCCTCTTCGATCTTGCTCAAAAACAACACAACTTCGCAATCGTCGATGAAGTTGATAGCATTCTTGTTGATGAAGCTCGCACTCCTCTTATTATCTCAGGACCGACAGAAGACTCAACTGCGATCTATTACAAAGTGAATACACTTGTACGTAAACTTAATAAAACAGAACATTTCAAGACAGATGAAAAAAGTCGGACTGTGGTTCTTACTGAGGAAGGAGTCGCCCAGGCGGAAAAGGACCTTAAAATCAAGAATCTATATGACCTGACTCATATGGACCTTATCCACTCCATTAACCAGGCCTTAAAAGCCCATAATCTGTTTAAAAAAGACGTTGATTATATGCTCAAGGAAGGAAAGGTTGTAATAGTAGACGAATTTACAGGGCGTTTGATGCCCGGGAGACGATACAGTGATGGCCTCCACCAAGCACTGGAAGCCAAGGAACAAGTCCGTATAGAAGCTGAATACCAAACCCTTGCATCAGTCACCTTTCAAAATTACTTTCGTATTTACGACAAATTATCTGGAATGACCGGTACCGCAATAACAGAAGCCGCAGAATTCCACTCGATTTATAAACTTGAAGTCATTGAAATACCAACCAACAAAAATCTTATCCGCACAGAACATCATGATCTGATATACCGCACAACTAAAGAAAAATGGAATGCAGTTGTCGAAGAAATTATTGAAAATAATCAGAAAGGCCGCCCTCTTCTTGTAGGAACAATATCAATTGAAAATTCAGAACACCTAAGCCATTTGTTAAGAAAAAAGAAGATAAAGCACAATGTTTTAAATGCTAAATATCATGAAATGGAAGCTAAGATAATAGCTCAAGCCGGAAGAGTCGGGTCTGTAACAATAGCTACAAATATGGCCGGGCGGGGTGTTGATATCCTCTTAGGAGGAAATCCAGAGCATTTAGCAATAGATACTTTATCCACAAAGGGAATCGATACCTCCGATATACCCAAAGAAGACTGGGAAAAAGCTCTGGAAGAAGCTAATAAGATCACATCCGCAGAAAATAGAAATGTTTTAGAGATGGGAGGCCTGCACATTATTGGAACAGAACGGCATGAAGCCCGCAGAATCGACAATCAGTTGAGAGGAAGGTCCGGAAGGCAAGGAGACCCCGGCTCCTCTCGTTTTTATCTTTCCATGGAAGACAACCTGATGCGTATATTCGGAAGTGAACGCATTTCTGGGTTAATGTCCCGGGTCGGAATGGGAGAGGGAGTTCCTATTGAACACAAAATGGTAAGCAAAGCCATTGAGAGAGCTCAGAAACAGGTAGAAGGTCAGAATTTTTTAACACGAAAACACCTTCTGGAATATGATGATGTCATGAATAAACAGCGGGAATCAATCTACAATATGCGCAGAGATATCTTACATGGAAAAGATATGGGAAAATTTGTTAAGGACCTGGCCGTTACTTTAGTTGAATGGCTGATGAAAAATTTTACAGACAAAGAAAAATCTCCTGAAGATTGGGATATAGAAGGTTTCAAAAAAGCTTTTAATGCCCAGTTCGGAATTAAATTAGATGATCAAAACATCAACTGGGATACTATAAATTTTCCTGACCTTAAAGAAAAGCTTACTAGTACTCTTAAGGACCATTACCAAGAAAAAGAAAACATTATCGATAAAGACCGCATGCGAGAATTCGAAAGAGTGATCATGCTGCAGCTCATAGATTCACAATGGAAAGACCATCTTTTAGGAATGGATTATCTAAAAGAAGGGATTGGATTACGCGGATATGGACAGAGAGATCCCCTTGTGGAGTATAAAAAGGAAAGCTATGACATGTTTCAAGCAATGATGGATAGAATTGAAGAAGAAACCGTCAAATACCTTTATCTGCTTGAACCAGTAGCTGAGGAAGAGATGCCGGAGCGAAAAGAACAGACTGTCTATTATCAGGAGCCGGCTCGAAATGCCCCAGCTCCAAAAGGAAAAAAGGCCAGGTCTGTAATTCCTAAAAAAAGGAAAAAAAAGAAAAGGAATAGATAAGGGGGAGGAATGCAACAAAAAAAAATAAAACAAGGTTTTACATTTGATGATGTTCTGATCTTACCGGCCAAATCAGATGTTCTGCCCACCCAAGCGGATGTTTCTACAAAGCTAAGCCGCAATATTTCTCTTAATATCCCCATTGTCAGCTCAGCAATGGATACTGTCACTGAATCAAAAATGGCTATTTCTCTCGCCCAGCTTGGAGGGATCGGGATAATACACAGAAACATATCGATCCAGGAACAGGCAGAAGAAGTAGATAAAGTCAAACGGCATGAAAGCGGCCTGATAGTCGATCCCATTACTATGAGGCCCCAGAACAAGATATTCGAAGCCAAGGAGGTCATGAAAAAATACAAGATATCCGGGCTTCCCATAACAGAAAAAAACGGCAAATTGATCGGGATATTGACCAACCGAGACATCAGATTTGAAACCAGGCTAAATCTTCCTATAAAAAAAGCTATGACCACAGAATTGATAACAGTCCCTTTAGGCACCTCCTTGGAGGAAGCAGAAAAACTCTTTCATAAACACAAGATCGAAAAAATTCTTATGGTTGATGAAAATTATTCCCTTAAAGGTCTTATCACTTATAAAGATATCCTCAAGCGAATCCAGTACCCTAAATCCTCAAAGGATGAAATGGGACGCTTACGTGTAGGAGCTGCCATAGGTGTATCCGATGATACGATGGAAAGAGCTCAAGCCTTGATCGAGGCAAAATGTGACGCCCTAGTTATAGATACTGCTCACGGTCATTCCCAGAGAGTACTGGATACCGTTAGATCAGTAAAAAAAGAATTTCCGGAACAGGAGCTAATTGCCGGCAACATCGGTACAGCTGAAGCAGCCAGAGATTTGATAAAACTGGGAGTGGATGCAGTAAAAGTGGGTGTTGGGCCAGGTTCGATATGTACTACCCGTATCGTATCCGGCACCGGCATCCCTCAGATAACAGCCATTCAGGATGTCTTCAGTGTAACAGAAACTGATGGCATCCCTCTTATAGCTGACGGGGGAATAAAATTCTCTGGAGATATTACAAAAGCAATTGCAGCAGGCGCTAGTTCAGTAATGATGGGAAACATACTAGCCGGAACCAATGAATCTCCCGGAGAGCTTGTAATATTTCAGGGACGCTCCTATAAAACTTACAGGGGCATGGGTTCAATTGAGGCTATGCGGAAGGGAAGCCGGGACAGGTACTTTCAGGACTCAGTTGAAAATGAAACCAAGCTTGTTCCTGAGGGGATTGAAGGTCGCGTTCCTAATAAAGGAAGTGTCTCCACTCTTATCCATATGATGGAAGGTGGATTAAAAGCTGGAATGGGATATACAGGCTGCAGTACTATCGAAGAGCTTCACAAAAAGGCCAGATTCATCTATGTCACCCCTTCTGGCATGCGAGAAAGCCACGTACACGATGTGGTCATAACCAAAGAGGCTCCTAATTACCACTTAGACTGAGCTATCCTGAATCATTCATAAAAATTGCCAATGATGTACTCAAAAAACCCAATAACTAATTTTATCATTGGCACTTTTTACCTTTCAGGCGAGCCGATCTCATTGCATCTGCTTCGTTACAGAGTGTTCGCAGTGAAGTCCACAGCTTCACACTCTGCGCCTTGCATCTACAGCAACCACGACTCGTGAATAATCCAGGTTATTTGATTTCTTTAATTTTGTTATTCCCATCTACCACTACAATCTTAGGCATATAATAATCTGTTTCTCTATCTTCCATTAAAACATAGGTTGCGATTATCAGGCGGTCTCCTACTTCCACTTTATGGGCAGCAGCACCATTGATCCCCACGACTCCGGATTCACGTTCACCCTTGATCAAATAAGTTATAAACCTTTTGCCATTTTTTATATTATACACATGAATCTGCTCATTAGGCACCATGTCAGCAGCTTCCATCAGGCTGGCATCCAGAGTTAGGCTTCCATCATATTCCAGGTTTGTTTCTGTTGCTGCGACTTTATGCACTTTAGATTTCAGCATTATTCTTTTCATGTCTTCCTTCTCCTAACCTGACCTATTCATAAAAAAATAGCGATGTTTCTATTATTAATTTATTTTCAGTAATATGCAAAATTCTTTCAAGAATAGTTATTTTAAATCTTTTCTCGTTTTCATTTTTAATTTTAATCGCCATTTTTTTACCAAAGGCGAGACGATCTCACTGCATCTGCTTTGTTACAGGGCACTTGCGGTGAAGTACCACAGCTTCATACCCTGTGCCTCGCATCTGCAGCAACCTCGACTCGTGAATAATCCAGGCTAAATTCATATTATAATATTATCGATCAGCCTGACATTGTTAATAAAAACTGCCACAGCTATTAATGTTTTATCCTTGATTTGCTTCAGTGATTGAAGATTCCCAGAATCTACGATCTCTACATAATCAATCCTTGCTAAAGGCTCGGATTCAATTTCAGCCTTTATTCTTTTTAAGACCCGGGCAGCATTTTTTTCCCCTGCTTCCACCACCTTACGGGCTCTTGCGAGGCTCCTTGAAAGGCACAGGGCAGCTTTTTTCTGCTTTTTATCAAGATATTCGTTACGGGAGCTTAAGGCCAGGCCACTTTTTTCTCTTATAATCGGCAAGGCTTCAATTTTTACATCCAAATTTAAATCACAGGCCATTTTCTTTAAAATAACCGCCTGCTGGGCATCTTTTTGTCCAAAAAAGGAAATGTCAGGTGTAACAATATTAAAAAGCTTCAAGACAATAGTACACACTCCTTTGAAAAAATCCGGTCGTGATATCCCGCACAGCCTGTCCTGTAAATTTTTCACCACAACATAAGTTTTATACCCCTCAGGATACATTTCCCCATCTCCGGGGATAAATATCAAATCCACTCCTTCCTTTTCTAAAACCTCTATATCACGCTGTATATTTCGGGGATACTTATTAAAATCTTCATTAGGAGCAAATTGAGCCGGGTTTACAAAAATACTGACTACCGTACAATCACATCTCCGGACTGACTCCTGTACAAGGCTTAGATGTCCGGCATGTAAATGCCCCATAGTAGGCACAAAACCAATGCTTTTTCCCTTCCTCCTCAATTCCTTGACATATTCTTTCACTTCATAGATCGACTTTACTGTCTTCATTTTATTTTAATTCCTTCAGGTCCTTTTTTGACTTGAAGTGGTAGGAATACTTATCTTCGGGAAATGTTTCAGACTTAACATCCTCAATATAACCTTGTACAGCTTTATTTAAAACCTCATGCAACTCTGCATATCTCTTTACAAATTTGGGCAGATACCCGTTTGAATATCCTACTAGGTCATGAAAGACCAGTATTTGCCCGTCACATAGAGGCCCAGCTCCAATTCCGATGGTGGGAATTTCCAATCTGCTGGTGATTATTTTTGCCAGCTCCATAGGCACACATTCCAACACTACAGCAAAAACTCCTGCTTTTTCCAGATCCACTGCCATCCTAACAATTTGTTTTGCCTCCTCAATCTCTTTGCCCCTGACTTTAAACCTCCCCAAATGATAGATCGACTGGGGAGTAAGCCCCACATGCCCCATTACAGGTATATCTGCCTCTATCATAGTCTTTACCAATTCCAACCTTTTTTCAGAAGCGCCTTCGATCTTAACTGCGTTAGCCCCTGCTTCCTTAAGAAAACGGGAAGCATTCAATACAGTCTCTTCGCTGGAAAGATGATATGAAAAATACGGCATATCTCCTACAATCAATGCTCTCTTTACTGCTCTGGTTACGGCCTTGGTGTGATGGATCATTTCATCCATAGTCACAGGAATTGTATTCTCATATCCCAGAACTACCATCCCCAGTGAATCTCCAACTAAAATTATATCAATTCCGGCTTGGTCGACAATTTTTGCCGTCGGAAAATCATAAGCAGTAAGAGCTGTTATCTTCCGCCCTTTCTTTTTCATTTTTCTAAGAAACGGCAAGGTTACTTTTTGGATTGTTTTTTCTGACATTATAAATCCTTTCTCCCCATCCTGCCTTTAATATCAGGATTGAGGTAAAGTCTATTTATTTGATTTGCTCAATGGAACATAAAATAACGGACTTTTTTTCATTTGTTTGATCTTTTCAATAAGATCGACAACATCCCTATCCTGAGAAAATTCCAATTCATCTGCTTTAACTACCAGCAAAGGCGTTGCCTGGTAGTTGAAGAAAAAATAATCGAAAGCTTCGATAATATCCTGTAGATATTTTTCGGATATGTCCTTTTTTACAGAATCCCCTTCTTTTTGTATCCTTTTTAAAATCGTAGAAAATGATACCTGCAAATAAATGGTCAGATCCGGCTTCACAATCCTTTCTAAAAAAATATTATATATTTTCTCATATACAATAAGTTCATCATCAGCCAGAGTCTGGTAAGCATATATCTTGTCTTTTTCAAAAAGATAATCACTGATAATTCTTTCCTGAAACAAATCTCTCTGCAGAAGCTGTGTTTGCTGGTGATATCGGTTTACTAAAAAAACAAGCTGAGTGAGAAATGAAGCCCCTTTACGCTCATTATAAAATTCTTTCAGATAAGGATTGTCTTTTCTATCAAAAACCGCTTTTGCTCCGGTTTTTTTAGCCAGCATTTCGGCAAGTTTTGTCTTTCCCGAATTCATAACACCCTCGATTGCAATATGTTGGAATTTAAAGTTAATACCATCAAACATTTGTTCACCCAATACCGCATAAACATAACGAATAAAGAAAATTAAGTCAAATGTATATCAAAAAAGGTGAACGGTGAACGGAGGGAAGCAAATAGATATAGATAAACTTTTGAAAGCTGCTTAATGGAGCCCCCAGCTTCACGCTTTTTACTTTTTCTTATAAGGTTTTTCCTGCTTGCGAATTTGTTCTATTTCTTCCCTGACTGGTATTATTATCCAGGCAATTACGTAAAAAAGAAGCATGGGAAAGATTGCTGTCAATAATCCAACAGCAACAAATATCAGTCTGATCAAGGTCGAATCAACCTCCAGATACTCCGCCAGCCCAGCGCAAATTCCGCCGAGCATTTTACTACTCTGAGACCGGTATAATTTCTTTGTCATAATTTTCTCTCTACTTATTAATACGCATTTTATCCTTAAAAGTTCCTCCAGACAATACAATAAACATATTTATTGGCTATTTACAATTTTACATTTTCTTTTTACTATTTACAGTATAGGAGGAATATTATGCCCCTACAACCAGTTTTGATCAACGGGTCCTGGCGAGAACCTAAGTTTCCTATTGGACACTTCCAGTCCATTACTCCAGAAACAGGAGTTGCTCAGGGAAAGAGATACGCCATTTCCAGTTTTGCTGATATTGAACTTGCCCTTTCCGCTTCGCACTGGGCTGTTAAGGAACTTAAATCTGTTTCTCCGGAAAATATTGCTAAATTCCTCGAACTCTATGCCTCTAATATCGAAGATCGTGCCCTCCTCTTATCCCAGACCGCAGCAATTGAAACCGCTCTTCCTGAAAAACCCCGCCTTCGTGATATTGAACTGCCCCGCACTACGGATCAATTACGTCAAGCGGCCAGAGCTGCCAAAGACCGCTCATGGTGCCAAGCTACCATAGATACAAAAACAAATATCCGCTCTAAATTTAGCCCTCTGGGAGGGCCGGTTGTGGTCTTTAGCCCGAATAATTTCCCTTTTGCCTTTAACTCCATTTCCGGCGGGGATTTCGCCACAGCTATTGCTTCCGGAAATCCAGTGATTGCTAAAGCAAATCCCGGTCATCCAGGTACAACAAGGATCTTTGCAGAAGCAGCCTTAAAAGCTTTAAAAAAATGCGACCTTCCCCAGACAATGGTCCAGCTTATATATCATTTACAACCTGAAGACGGCTTTAAACTTGTATCGCATCCCTTAACCGGAACCACTACATTTACAGGCAGCCGCAAATCAGGAGTTGCTTTAAAACATGCAGCCGAATCAGCCGGCAAAGTAATCTACCTTGAAATGTCAGGCCTCAATCCAATCTTTATTTTTCCCCTGGCTCTTAAAGAGCACGGGAAAGAAATCGCAGAAGAACTCAGTCAATCCTGTACCATGGGAGCTGGGCAGTTCTGCACAAATCCAGGACTGGTTGTCCTCTTAAAAAATCAGGATACTGAAAATTTCATAAAAACCCTAGCTGAAAAACTTAGATCAACTCCTGCCGGCACTCTTTTAAGCCGGCAAGTACTCGAATCTCTGGCTGTAACTGTTTCTTCATTGAAAAAATCCGGCGCTGAAATAGTCAGCGGGGGGGAAAAGATTGACACAAATGCATTCAGTTTTGCCAACACCCTCCTCAGGGTCACAGGAGATAAATTCTTAAAGAACAGCAAAAAACTTCAGACAGAAGCATTCGGTCCATCCTCTCTTATAGTAGTTGCAGAAGATATCAAACAAATGATAACTATAGCCGCTCATTTGGAAGGGAATCTCACCGGTTCTATTTACAGCCATACCGATAAAAAAGAAGAATCCCTTTACGCTGAGATTGAAGCAGTTTTGCGGACAAAAGTGGGGCGCTTAATAAATGATAAAATGCCGACCGGTGTAGCTGTCTCTCCGGCTATGAGCCATGGAGGCCCCTTCCCTGCCACCGGACACCCAGGTTTCACTTCGGTAGGGATTCCTGCTGCAATGCTGCGCTTCTCAGCTCTACACTGCTATGATAATGTGAGAAAACACCGCCTTCCGGCTGAACTTAAGGACAAAAACCCAACCGGTAAAATGTGGCGGTTAATTGACGGAGACTGGACACAAAAAAATATTTAACCTGGGCTATTCACGAGCCGAGGTTGCTACAGATATGGTTTAATTACCTCAATAAGCTCCGGCAGATCCATTTTAAGCTCTTTTAAGTGCTCGACCTTAGGGATACCATTTCTCGTCCAGCCTCTTCGTTTATAAACTGCGTCAAGTAATTTTTCATATACTTCTTCTCTGTGCTTTCTTGTGATCTTGACCTTCTCCGCTGTTGATTTTCCTTCCGGGTCAATTCCGATTATTTCTTTCATCTGCTGGTCATACCTGTCCTGCCTGGACTCATACTCCTCTACGGTTACAGGTCCAGCAGCCCGGTAAGGCTGGGCATCATGTTTCCTCTTTCCATATCCTCTCCTGAGATTAAATATCCTCTGGAAATTATATACCCGCTCTGACTGCTTTATCAATTCATGCTTGTCAATATTTTTCCCGGTTACAGCATTAAATATCGTGACATAATTATCAAGATGTTCAGGAACTTTAGCTGGCTCGTCAGTCTCAGCATTATCCGCTGGTTCAACATCATTCCATGGCAGCTTACATAATCCCATCAGGCCAAACCAGGTTCTGAACATAGGAAAATAATGCAAGGCCTCAGCTTTATCCTCAAATGTGGGGATCTGTTTATTTACCATATCCATAAAGATCAACCAGGCTTCATCATGCTGGGGGCCTTTATTGGTCATGGCAAAACCACCTTGTTGAGCCAAAGATTCTTTTGCTACATACTGGGAATATTCCAATCCTTTGTTTTCCATCCCTATATCCTGGAGGAAATCCGGATCCGCTCCATATTCCTTAACAAACCTTTCTTTCATTTTACGGACACCCAATCCTGCTACCAAGCCAAATCCTTCTCCTCTGGCCATTTGATGAATAAGTTCCAGGGAAGCTGCGGCATTTCCAAAATTCAGCTGCAAATCCCCGGTGATGCCTTCATTAATCACCCCATTTTCAAAGCACTCCATGATAAAAGCGACTAAGGTTCCATAGGAGATAGTATCAATCCCATATGTATCACAGTAAAAATTTAACTCCAAAATAGCATCTATATCAAAAATACCACAATTAGAACCGACTCCTCCTGCTGTTTCATATTCTGGACCCTCAACCGTTACTTTTTGCCCTTTATATGGCCCTGTTTTAAGCTCAAAATTCTCAACTGTTTTACAACAGGACATCATACACCCAAGCCAGCATCCATCAGGCTTCCCTTGAGTAAATCTAGCCTTTAAAACTTTAGAGTCCATCTTAGGGACATCCTTATGGGACCCATATTTAAAATTGTGTACTGGCAGAAGGTCATAATCATTCATGATCTCTATGAGATGGGCAGTGCCGGCCTGTTTCATCTGGGATTGTTCATCATCCAGCTCCCGCATTTCTTTGGTAAATCTTTTTCCTCTTTCCATAATAGCTGGCAGGTCTACAACATTATTCATATTCGGCTTTATTTTTCCCGATTTAGCAACCAGCGCTTTAATATTTTTATTTCTAAAAACCGTACCTATACCACCACGGCCAGCCTGTTTTATCCGGCATTCTTTTCTCTTAACATCATACCAGCTAAAGTTCAACATGCCGATCAAAGTATTTTCTGCAGCACTTCCAGCAGAGACTACAGAAATGTTCCTTTTATCCTTTTCGTCATCAGCATACATCTCTGTCAACTGCTCTACCAGGATATGCGAGTCGACTGCTTCTTCCGGCGCTTTTTCGATAGAAATAGTCCCTGTAGTACCATTAATAATTATTATCACATCATCCTCAGCTTTCCCCTGGAGCTCAAGAGCATCAAATCCGGAAAACTTTAAAAATGGTCCGAAGTATCCTCCGACATTACTATCTATGACCAGGTTAGTGGTAGGAGATATGGATACGACAAGGGATTTTCCAGTACCTGAATACTGCGTGATCCCAGCTATAGGCCCAGGAGAAATAATGATCTCGTTTTCCGGATCATTCCATTTGGTATCAGGTTTGGTTCCATCCCACAGCAATCTTAATCCAAATCCTTTTCCCCCGATAAACTTCTCTTTCATCTGTTCTGTCACCGGTTTTTCTTTTATAGTTTTATCACTGAGGTTAATATAGAGCGTGCGATTATTATAACCTCTTTCAAGCTCAGATAAATCATAGGAATACTCTTGTAAAAGCTCATGTTTAGCCTTCATTTCCTGTACATTCATGTCTTATCTCCTTATTTTTTAAGAATAATTCAAGTTAAGTAGTCTCATATTATTGTTTGCAATATGATACCCATAATAAATGATATAATCAATTGTCTATTAAGGTTTTTAAGTGACATTACGTGACTTTCTTGTTAAAATGAATGCTTACTCCGAGTCAAGAGAGCTAACGCATCCCAGCAATGTTCTTTGACCGTGAGCTTGGTTCTCCAACAAAATCGAGAAATCCAGGCCAGGGCAACACTGGAAACGGGGTTACCTTCCGTATTTGAAAAGGAGAAATCATGGACCTCAAAAATGCAATCATATTCAAGAAAATCAGTTTCAATCTCTTGATCACAGCCATACTTCTGTTTCCCTCTCTGGGTTTATCTCAAGAATATCAAGAGAAACAAGAGAAAAAATTAAAAAAAGACCAAAAAAAAATAACTGAAGAAATTTTGGTCTTGGCTGAAGAGCCCAAGGGACTGCCCGTCTCCACAGTTACAAAGCTGGGTGCGACCCAGATCGAACAGATAAAACCGCTTGATCTCTCCGAAGCAATCCGTTATGCGCCTGGGGTTGTAGTCTCTTCAGGTGATAAATCTGTGTATACCTTAAAACTAAGGGGCATGGATGCAAAGCGCATCGCCCTTTTAATAGACGGGATACCTGTATATGAGCCTTATTACAGCACTTTTGACCTAAAAACCATTTCCACAGGGGGAATAGATTCCCTGCAGATCACAAAAGGCCCATCATCAGTACTGTATGGACCTAATACTTTAGGCGGTATAGTCAATGTTATAACCAAGAGACCCTCAGGAAAACCGGTTTTATCAATAAACACATCTTTAGGGGGAAAAAACACTCGAAGCCTGGGACTTCAATCAGGTTTTCAATGGAATCGTTTTGCCTTCTCAGGAACATTGCTCTACCAGGATTCAGATGGATTTTATTTCCCGGATGAAAAAACCGGAAGCAGGATGGAAAGAAGCAGCAGTGAATATCAAAGAACAAATCTCAATGCTAAGCTCTATTACAACCCCAATGATCAGACCGAGCTCCTCTTTAACAGCAGTATATACATTTCTGATTACTCCATGCCGCCTGAGATCAATGCTTATAAACCCAGGTACTGGCGCTTTAAAAATTGGGATAGATACAGTTTTAATGCCGGCGGATACACAGCTTTGGGACAAAAATCAACATTACGTTTCCGCGCTTATTATGTGGAATATAATAATACCCTGGATATGTTCGGAGATGCTGAAATGAACCAGCGCCTTTTTGAAAGCACATTTGATAATGCCGTCTACGGGCTTTTTGGCCTCACAGACATTTATATAAGCCGGGAAAATCAGCTTAAGATCTCCATAACTTACAAAGGAGATGAAGCACGTACTCAGGGTGATGTAGACGAGCCCTGGGACATATTTGACCAACTAACTTTCTCTATCGGCATCGAAGACCACTTAAGATTTTTGGACAACTGGAAACTAGTCGGTGGCCTTAGTTATGATTATCTTGACAAATTCTTAGGTCCTGACAATTCCAGGCTTAATCCCCTCCTGGGAATTAAATATTCTCCAATCCCTGAACTTGATATGCACTTTTCCTGTTCCAAAAAATCAAAATTTCCTTCCATGCGTTCCATGTACTCGAGCTCCTCCGGAAACCCTGATCTTCTCAGCGAAGCAGGAACAAACTGGGAGCTGGGGTTTACCTATAAAAAAGACATCTTTCTAACAGGGGCAATTTTTATCACCACTTTTAAAAATATGATAGACAGTTTACGCCTGCCTGAATATGGTTTTCAACGCCGGTATTTTAATATCGCCAAAGCTTACATTAATGGTTTTGAAATACAGATGCAGAAATCATTCCCCTGGCTATCCACCACTTTCAATTACACCTATCTTGACCACCGCAATAAAAGCGATGACCGGCCTCTGGATGCTCTGCCGGCTCACAATCTGAACTTTAACTGCCAGATATTTCCACATGAACAGGTACGTATTGGATTTATGGGGTTGATGGCATCATCCACCTCATGGCTGGATTTCTACTCCAATGAACTTCTGAATATCCCCGCTTATTTCAATCTAGACTCAATAATATCCTTTCATATCAACCGGTATGAGTTATTTGCTAAAGTAACCAATATATTCAACCTATACATTTATTCTGAACCCGGATTTCCCTGGCGCGGACGCTACATTGAGCTGGGATTCAAAGCTTCGCTTCTGTAAATATCCCCCCTAATCACTTTGCTTTACGAAGTAATAGGAAACAAAGGGATTTCATGTAATCTTTATAACTACTAAATCCTGCTTATCAGGAATACCGTCCAATGATGCCAGTATTGCCTGGAAAATATTGCGGCAGAGCTTACTGACAAATTCATTTACTTCAACTTCAACTCCATCGGCCTCCAAAAAAATTTGAGTGTTCTTTTTCAGATAAAACACCAACGTATCAGAAAATTCGTTGACATCCTTTAAAGAGGCGAAAATCCCAAGAGCGATATTCCTGACTATCTGCTGGGCAAATCTATTTAAAGGTATATCCTTATTATCAACTGTAAAAGACATTTTATTTTTCATTTGCATACTCCTTTTCCAGAAGATCAGCGATTTTACCGGTCTCTTCCGGATTAATAACCGGTCTATTTATTTCTATCTTTTCATCTGAGACTACAGCAGCCAACTCATTAAGCGGACATGTCGCTTTTTCTGAGATGCCCTTTCGCAAAACCTCTATCTTACGGGTTTTGTGGTCATCCCGTCCCCCTTCAACCAGCACAAAATCAGCTCCCGGGAAAAACTCCCAGGCTATTTCTTCATAACTTACTTCAGCATCATTTCTAAAAAGCACAGCTACCCTCTCTGGAGATAACATTGCTGTACTATCTGCTCCAGCTTCCATGAATTGGCTGGAATCCTTCCCCTCAGGGCTTAATGTAAAACCATGCGCGCAGTATTTGATCACGGCTACAGAATATCCCCTTTGAGATAATTCTTTAATAAGCCTCTTTATCAGCTCTGTTTTACCGGTATCAGAATCCCCAACAAAAGCAATCAATCTCATAAGCCGAGTTCTTTGGAAATCCCCTGCATTGCCTTAAGGCAAATTGAAATAAATTCATCCAGCTCCATGTCGATATTGGCAATCTGTTCAATATCCTCACGTTTTGCTCCCCTGGCAAAGCTTTTTTCCTTATACCTTCTCTGAATGAATCCCAGTTCTACATCCTCTAATTTTTTATTGGGGTGCATCAATGTGGCAGCAATAATAAGCCCGGTCAGAGGATCAATGGAAAAAATCGCCCAGTCCATTTTGCTTTTGCAGGGAACAATCCCAGCGTGAGCCTGGATAGCATAGATAATATCTGATCCCACATTAAATTCTTCCAGGATCTTAACTGCCTCTACAGTGTGTTTCTCAGGGTCTTTTTCAGTTATCTCGTAATCAATGTCATGGAGGATCCCGGCTAATCCCCATTTTCCCACATCTTCCCCTAGTTTTTCCGCCAAAGCTCTCATACAGGCTTCTACAGCAAGCGAGTGCTTCAGCAGGTTCTTATTTTTCAGATATTTTTTTACTAATTCGAAAGCTTGATTCCGATCCATACCTAAATCTCCTTTATTGTTATTTTCATCTTCTTCATCACTTTTTGTGATTTCAAAATACATTTCAGTTTCAGACTTTTCCTTTTCATCCTCAACCAAAACATCAATCCGGTATATCCCTTCATCTTCGGGATACCAGTTCCAGGTTTTCTCTTCTGATTTAGCCTGAACAATCTCCCGTTCCTGGGTAAATGGGACTACCAGTAAGGGGAAAAAGCTAAAATCATTTTTTATAAAACGGTGGGAATAAAACTCATATTGAGGAAGATAAAACCCGGTGACTTCAGCCTTAAAAACAACTTCTTCATTAACATTCTGAGGAGAAGTTTTGGAGGCAGATAAAGACACCTTAACTTCTTTTTGCATGAATAGAAGCTTTGCGGTTTCTTTATCTTCATCATAAACTGAAATTATTAGGTTGGGAGCTACCCATAAAGGATTACTGCCTGACTCCCCCAGGGCATTATAACTTCCCTTCTGCTCTCCTGTTTTCGCATCAAAACACAGCAGCTTATCTGACATAGATGAGATCACAATTTTATCATCTGCTAACTCCAATCTGAAAAAACTTCGGGCAGGTACAGTGGTCCACCATATAATAGTCCCATTTTTTTTATTCAGACAGTATAAAACATTATTGTAACTCAGAAAATAAATCCGCTTTCCCCAGGACACAGGAAAAGAATGAATAATGCCTCCAGTTTTTATCCGCCACTTGACTTTATGCTTTTTAATATTAAAGCAATAAAAATAATGATCATAGGACCCGAAATAAAGTAAATTATTATCCACCAGAAAACTGCCTCTGACTTTACCTTCAGTCTCATAGGTACTAATAAGAATTCCGTCAGTGTTGATAAAATATACTTTCCCATCATCGCATCCAAAAATGACTTTGCCTGCTGCTGATACGGGAATCGATTTTATCTCTCCTCCTGACTTGAAAACCCAGAGTTTTTTTCCTTTTTCATTAAGAGCAATAAGCCTCCCTTTTTCAGTTCCGAAATATACCCTTGAGCCACTTTCATAGATGCCGCTTGTAATTTTATCTCCAATCTTTGTTTTCCATATCAGCTTTCCCTCCAAACTCAGGCAATACAATAGGCCCTTATCGTTATGCACATAAAAATTATCCTGCCCTCGGTACAGAGGTGATTCTATTTTTCCCTTGACCTGAAATTCCCAAACTGGTTTTTTTCCTTCAATATCAATACAGATTACTTTCCCTCCCCGGGTAGAAAAATACAAGTTACTTTTTTCTCTGTGAATTATCTCAATAATCTCACTATCAAAAGAACTTTCCCTGATTTTTTCCATTGGAAAGATAATCCCATCAGGGTAAGAAGGTATCTTTGCCTTAAAAAGCGAACATGAGGATAAAGAAAGAATAAGCAAAAGAACAAAAACTTGGTAAATGGTAAATTGTAAATGGTAAATAGTAAAAAATTGTTTCATTAGAGCCTCATAGTATCACTTATTGCACTCATTTCTCAATAAAGAAAACATACCGCGAAGTAAAAACCAGGATGATAGTGAAAGGTTTACATTTTGGGCCTTGCCCAAATCTGAAAAGTGCTTTTTCTTTTTGGGGTGCAAGCCAAAAAAGAAAAAGCATCTTAGTCTTACCCGCGAAAATCCGTGTCTAATACATTATCGCTTTTATCCTTGTCCTCTGCGTCCTCAGCGTAAAATTTTGTTTTTCTGCCAACTGCCAACTAGCTTTTCTGCTTTTCTTTACTTTAAATCAATAAGCTGATATTATTTTTTGACAGTCTGATGATCGATTACATTCAACTTTATAAAATACGTAAAAAAGTAAAAAAGATCATAAAAGATAAAATCAAGGATGATGAACTGGCAACAACAAAAAACTCATGCATAGGCTGTTTGGCAGATGATATCAGCTGGGAAATATATTATCTGCTTAAGGAAAAATGACATGTTATTCTTGTGATTTATGCTTTAATTTTAATTTATTCCACCACTCGATTCTTTTTTTAATCTCTTTTTCCATACCTAGATCATCTGGTTTATAATATTTTCTTCCCTTCAATTTTTCAGGAAAAGTCTCCATAGAGGTTGTGCTGTGTTTAAAATCATGAGCATATAGATAATCTTCTCCATAGCCTGTCTCCTTCATCAAAGATGTAACCGGATTCCTCAGCTGCAGGGGGACAGGCTCAAAAGGACTATTCTCAACATCCTTCATAGCAGAATTAAAGGCAAGATAAGCACTATTACTTTTTGGAGCTGAGGCCATGTATATAACAGCCTCGGCAAGGGCAAGCTCTCCTTCAGGAGATCCAATAAAATCATAGGCATTTTTTGCATCCATTACAATCCTCAACGCATTTGGGTCGGCAAGGCCTATATCTTCCGAGGCAAACCGCACCAATCTTCGAGCTATATAGAGGCGGTCCTCTCCAGCAGAAACCATCCTTGCCAGCCAATAAAGGGCAGCATCTACATCACTGTTTCTCAGGCTTTTATGCAGTGCGGATATGAGATTAAAATGTTCTTCGCCCTTTTTATCGTAAAGCAGAATACGTTTCTGGAGAGCCTCTTTAACTTCAGCAGGTGTAATCCTGCCTTTAATTGCAAGGTTTGCAGAAATTTCCATTGTATTTAAAGCACGCCGAGCGTCACCGTTGGCATAATCAATAATATTTTGGAGGACCTGATCTTCTATTTTTATATTAAGCCTTCCCAAGCCTTTTTCCTTATCCTGAGATGCCTCCCTGATAATATTCTTAAGAGTATCATCTGATAATGGGTTTAGAACAAGAACCTTGGTACGGGAAAGCAAGGGAGCAATAACTTCAAAAGAAGGATTTTCAGTAGTAGAACCGAATAAAATTATATCCCCTCTTTCAACATAGGGTAAAAAAGCAGCCTGCTGGGCTTTATTAAAACGGTGAATCTCATCGATAAATATTACTGTTGGCTTTCCATACATTATTTTGTGATCTTCAGCTTTAGACATTACTTTTTTTATTTCCTTAATACCAGAAAGCACTGCGCTGAAAAATAAACATGGAAAATCAAAACGGTCAGCTAATATATAACCTAAAGTCGTTTTTCCTGAACCGGGAGGACCCCAAAAGATCAAGGAGATCAATTGTTCCGACTTAATTAGACGGGAAAGTATCTTCCCTTCTCCCAGCAGGTGTTCCTGCCCGTAGAACTGTTCGAGGGATTTAGGCCTCATCCTTTCAGCCAAAGGAGTATGCTTAGTTATTTTATCAGGATTCATATTTTTTCATTATATCAGATATTTAATCCAACCTTAATAATTAATTCACCAGGAGTTCCCCCATTTTTTCTAAGCTTCTGAGCCTTAAGCAAGAATCAGGTCAGTTGATACGAAAACACGCGAATTTTCCCCAGCGTGGAAAATCCGCTCGGATACAGTCTTCGCTCTCTTCTCCTTAAAGGAGAAGAACCATGCCCGCTCATC
>Ga0114922_10001657_pt1 | contig 21090 bp, 17 predicted proteins | sample AartaG_FD_100975 | JGI IMG/M metagenome (GOLD analysis project Ga0114922, IMG submission 100975) | Deep subsurface microbial communities from Aarhus Bay to uncover new lineages of life (NeLLi) - Aarhus_00045 metaG | ecosystem: Environmental > Aquatic > Marine > Oceanic > Sediment | place...
AAATTTTTAACCTATGAATCTCTTCCATACTCAATGTAATTTTCTCCTTCATGCCCACCTCCTTTCCGAAGGGGACATTTTAGCTTAGCAGTTGATGGGGACACTATTGCTTTGTTATCACAAAATGCGAAAAAATGCGTTGACATGTTGGTATATTCATGGTATAAATGTTCCAGGAAAATTAGAATGAAGAAAAAAGATTTAGATTTTGCCCCCTCAATGCATTAATATCAATTATGTTTTATTTAATCCTCCCATAGAAATGATCAGATGAAATACTTCTTTTTTGTTTATTATGTTTTTACTAAGGAAATGACCCGGCTTTTTAAGGGTTTTGCTTTGCTTGAAGGATTTTTCCTCTACTGCAGGTACGACCTTATGCCAGGGATCTAATACAAATTTTATTAAGGAGGCCGTACTTTGGCTCAAGGAACAGTTAAGTGGTTTAGTGATGAAAAAGGTTATGGTTTTATTGAACAGGAAGATGGCAAGGATATCTTTGTCCATTTTTCCTCGCTTGTAATGCCCGGATTTAAAACTCTGGGTGAAGGTGATGTTGTAAGTTTTGATATTGAGGATGGAGATAGGGGTCAAATCGCAAAAAACGTATCAAAAGTTTAATTACTTTCTAAACTAATATTTTACGCCTTTTTCATGTGATTAAGGCGTCCTGCTGATTAATTCCAGCTTGTTATGAGAATGTACTTCTCTATCTTGAGGAAACAAATTTGCCCTAATTATAAGTTTTTCTTGACGAAACATCCCCTAAAAACATATACCTAAAGTTGACATATAAAGACAAGGTCTATGAGAGTTATATCAAAGTCAGGAAAACTCCTTATTAGGGAAAAGTTATTGAATAAGTACTTGGCTTGGTTTGTTGTATGTTTGATTGTAATATCCGGAACTTTTATTTCCTGCCATAGGCGCAATGACTTAGATGAAGTCAGCAATACAGTCAAATTTCAGATAATATCTGAGATAAAGCTGGACAGAAGCAGTCCTTTTTATATTGATTTTAAAAAGTATCCTGCTGTCAGGAATGACCTGCCGATTGGGATATTTGATTCGGGTACCGGTGGATTGACAGTGCTGGATGCTATCATGCGGATGGACCAATTTAATAACCAGACTCAGGAGGCTGGAGCTGATGGGGTACCGGATTTTGTATCTGAACATTTCATTTACTTGGGAGATAAAGCTAATATGCCCTACGGCAGATATGATTCCAAGGGGAAAAGTGATTTTTTAAAAGAGCTTGTTTTAAAGGATGTTCAATTTTTATTGGGAAAAAAATATTATTCTGCCCCAGACAATTCTGAACCTGATACAGATAAATCCCCAGTAAAAGCTATTGTGATTGCTTGTAATACTGCTACTGCTTATGGGCTTGACCTTGTTCGGGAGGCCTTGAATGGATGGGGGGGGCGGATTGAAGTCATTGGCATAATCGAATCTGGGGTGAAGGCCGCAGTATATGGTTTGGGATTTGTAAGGGAAAACCATATTATCGGTGTTTTTGCGACTGAAGGAGCTTGTGCATCAGAAGGATATCCTAGAGCTATTAAAAGGCAGTATTTACAGTCCTTCCAGGGTACGATTGGAGTAATACAGCAGCCTGGATTTGGGCTGGCCGGGGCTATCGATGGTGATTTAAGTTATATCGATCCTGATGCAACTGAATTAAGAGGAACCGAGGATTACCAGGGGCCTGGAATCGGTCATTCTCGTTATCCCATCGACATTTCCTTGATGCAGGAATATAATTTCATAGGTGGAAATGAACTTCATATAAAAAGAGATGAGGAAGAAAACATTATTGAGATGGAGCTTAATTCCATTGCAAATTATATCCGGTATTATGTAACTCATTTGGTTGTCAAAACTAGGCGGGAATATCCTGGAGGGACTCTGGATGCAGTCATACTTGGATGTACTCATTACCCTTTTTTCCACCAGGAGTTTAAAGACCATTTTTTATATCTCAGAAGCTTAGATGATTCTTATGCGCAGATCATTTCTGAGGAGATCAAGCTTATAGATCCAGCCATTTCTGAGGCTGTCGAGCTATATAAATATATGCAGGGGGAGAAATTATTAAGCACTAGTACTTTCGAGGGTAGCCGTTTTTTTATCTCAGTTCCTAATCCGCTTTTGAAAAGTAATCAGATTGATGAAAAAGGAGAATTTCCGCTAGTTTATAAATACGGCCGCTCGATCAATCAGTCGCTGGAATATGTAAAGAGAGTCCCATTTTCCGAAAAATGGATAGGTGCAGATGTCCTTGCCAGAATAAAGGCGAAAATGCCGGATATTTATAAAAGTATGTTTGAAATAGAACAATGAAAAAAATTGCAATCTTAACCTCAGGGGGAGACGCTCCCGGTATGAATTGTGCTATCCGCAGTGTTGTCAGATATTCCTGTCACCGGGGTCTTAAAGTAATCGGTGTTTCCCGGGGATACCAGGGGTTGATAGAAAAAGAGTTCAGAGAACTCGGCCCGCGTGACGTCAGTAATATTGTATCTGTAGGGGGGACTTTTTTAAAAACTGCTCGTTCAAAGGATTTTTTTATCAAAAAAGAGAGAGATAAAGCCCATAGGAACCTTTTGCAGGAAAATATTGAAGGGCTGGTTGTTATTGGTGGAAACGGCTCCTTCCGGGCAGCTGATATTTTTTTTCGTGAGTTTGATTTTCCGGTGATAGGAATTCCCGGGACTATTGATAATGATGTCAACGGCACTCAGCGTACGCTGGGGTTTGATACCGCCTTAAATACTGCTATGGATGCAGTTGACAAGATAAGAGATACAGCGACCAGTATGGAAAGGGTCTTCCTGGTTGAGGTTATGGGTCGGCATTCCGGGGAAATTGCTGTATATTCTGCCTTATCAGGGGGAGCGGAGGATGTTATTTTGCCGGGGGAAGACCGGGATATGGGAAAGATAGTGAAAAAAATTGAACAGGGACGTAATAGTGGAAAGAAAAGCTGGATAATCATTCTTGCCGAAGGTGCCGGCTGGACCCAGGAGTTAGCCAGTAAACTAAAGGAATATGTGAATGAAGTGAGAGCAGTGGTGATCGGGCATATACAGAGAGGAGGAAAGCCAAGTGCTTTTGACAGGTTCCTGGGAGCAGTAATGGGGAAAGCAGCAGTTGACGGCCTGCTGGAGAACAAACATTATCATATTGTAGGCTGGAAGAATGATAAACCCATAGTTTATTCCCTAAGTGAAGCGCTTAAGGAAAAAAAGGAAGATCATTCAGAATTGTTAGAGTTGATCCAAATACTTACATAACCCAGGATTTTTTTGATATTTGACTTTTCAGTAATAGTATGCGAAAAAAGTGATATGCATACATTTATTGAAGAACATATATACACTAAAGTTGGCCGGAGTTTTAGTAGTGTAAACAAAGCAGCAAAGCTTTTTCAGGGATTTCTGGATATGGAAGACACTTCAATTTTTCCGGATTATTACCGTGCCCGTACTATGCTGAGAGAGGGAGAGAAAGCATATAAAGATGCTCTAAGGAATGCAAAAAAAATGCTGGGGCCTCTACCGGAATATGTTAAAGAGGATTACTTAAAATGGCGGGCCGAATTCCTTGAACAACATAAAGTTTTAGCAAAAAATCAGGAGCTGGAGGAATTACACAAGGAACTGGAAACAAGTGACTTCCTGAATCAATGGATGACAGAGGAAGATATAGATAAGTCATTAGACCAGTACTACCACTCCCAGCAGGAAGGAAATAGGAAACTGGCAAACATCAAGGTGCGCATAATCCTGGACAAATTGAAAGAAGTCCTTATCAATACCAAAGAGCTGCAGAAACAAACTATGAAAAAGCAGCAGATAAATTTATAGTTAGCCTGGATTATCTTTATCTTTTTTTCATGCCGGGTTGTATTATCTCAAAATTTTCCTTTTCTTTTGCATCCCTGACCATGGCTCGGACATCTGCCAGAAGCTCTTTGGCATCATAAACGATACCGTCCTTAATAGTATAAGCTACGCTACCGATACGCTCTGCTTTGTTATTCTCATTTAGTTTGATAGCCCCGGTTCCATAAAGTACTTTAAAGTTTTTTAAAGGATTTTCACTTACAATTGCCAGGTCAGCGATTTTGCCGGGTTCAATGGTGCCAAGCTTATCATCCACTCCTAAGGCCTCTGCTCCCATAAGGGTGGCAGCACGTATGATCTCCAGTGGATGGAATCCGGTTTCGCGTAAGAGCTCAAATTCGCGGATAAATCCGAATCCCCATAACTTATAAATAAAACCAGAGTCAGCACCCATCGCGACTCTTCCCCCCCGGTTTTTATACTCATTAATAAATGTCATCCAGAGTTTGTAGTTGTTTTTCCAGGCTACTTCATCCTCTGTGGTCCAGTAATACCAGTAAGCGCCATGTGATGTCCGGCTTGGTTCGTAAAATTTCCAGAGGACGGGGAGAGTGTATTCCTCATGCCATTCGGCGCGGCGTACGCGCATAAGGTCGCGGCTGGCTTCGTAAATGGTTAGGGTCGGGACTAGGGTGAAATCAAGTTCAATCAGTTCATTCATGACTTTGTTCCATTTCTTACTGTAGGGAGGAGCGGCCTGTGACCATAAGCGTCCGGCGTTTCCAAAGCGGTCCTGTTCATTGCCGTAGACAGCATCGAGTGGCCAGTCCTGGATAGTGAGGTGATCAAGAAAAGACTCGGGCAGGCCGTACCAGTGTTCCATAGTAGTTAATCCCATACGGGCGAGGTCGAGCATATTGGTGCGGCCTACGGCATTTTGGGCCAGATGACAAGCCGAGCGCAGTCCCAGTTTTTTTGCTTCATCAAGGACTGCGGCATATACTTTAGGAGAAAGACCGAATATCTTTACCCCATCTACTCCTTTGGCTGCATTGTGCCGGACTTGCTCCCGTGCTTTTTCCGGGTCGGATGTCCATACTACATGGTAGGCAAATATCCTGGGCGCTGTGATCTCATTATTTGCGCTTTGTTTTTTCTGTCCTATAAGCCAGTCAAGGTCATTTCTGGTGCCGACCTCCCGGATGGTAGTTATCCCGTGGCCCATAAAGAGTTTATAGACATATTCTGCGGGAATTCCTTTGGTTGAACCGATGTGTTCGTGCATATCGACAAATCCGGGTAATATGTACATGCCACGGAGATCCATAACTTTCTGTCCCTCTTTGGCTTTGGGTGCAGGTTTTATGGGCATTCCCGGTACTCCAGCACCTTGAATACTCGCTATCCGGTTTTTCTCAATAACGATAGTAACTGGACCGGCCGGGATCGCCCCAGTGCCGTCGATGATGGTTGCTCCATAAAGAATAAGTGTGTCAAATGGCCCTTCACCTTCTGAGCGGGGAGGCGGGGAAGAAACTGCTTGAGCGAATAATCCATTGATGCAAATTATTAAAAATAAGATAAAGAATAAAACGGATAAAACTGAAACATAATTGGTTTTAAATTTCATATATAATCTCCTTATAGGAAAAATAATATAAGAATCAAAATGCTCAGTCAAGAAGGATTTGGGGATGAGCATTAGGGTGAGATGATAGCTTTTATGACTCCGTCCTCATAGGAGGAGGCTAGTTCAAAGGCATTTTGGGCTTCTATAAGAGGAAATGTGTGGGTGGCCATAAAATCCACCTCAACTGATCCATTTTTTATCATATCGATAGCTGTCTGGAAGCATTGATTTTGACGGCGTATATTTTGGATGCTGATCTCTTTGCGGCGTAATTTGCTGATATTAAATGAAATGCGGTCTATTTCCGGAATCCCGAGAATTAATAGTTTTCCTCCGGGTTTAAGAAGCTCTACGGCCTGGTCAAGAGCGGTCTGGTCGCCGCAGCATTCAAAGACAACATCCAATCCTGATGTTTGATTTTGGAGAGTTTCTAAAATATCTGATTCATCAGGATTGCCACCCCATTTAGCACCAGCCTTAAGAGCTGCTTCAATTCGGGACTGGATCTTATCAGTTATGTAGATCGCAGGGATATCTATTTTCTGGGCGGCCAGTAATACACTAAGCCCGATTGGACCGCTACCCAGAATCCCAATTGTATCAGCTTTAATATCTTTCAAATGGTTTACAGCATAAATCCCGATGGAAAGCGGTTCCACCAGAACTCCTTGGGTAAATGTCATGGATTTATCAAACGGGAAGCAATTTTGTTCAGGAATTACTATGTATTCAGATAAACAGCCCTTTAATTGGCTTGGACATCCCAGGAAACGGAGTTTGCGGCAGGTATGCGGGCGACCCCTCAGGCATTGGTCGCAACGGCCGCAGGATACAGCAGGCTCAACAGCTACTCTATCTCCAAGCTTCAATTGTGTCACTTTTGGCCCGGTTTTTTCCACTACAGCCGCACATTCATGTCCGGGAGTGAAAGGATAATCTATGATCTGGTCTCCGATCCTGCCATTAAGAAAATAATGAATATCAGAACCGCATACTCCGACTGTGATTATTTTGAGCAAAACATCAGTGTCGGAACTTATTTCAGGTTTCAATACTTCCCGAATAGTGATTTTTCGGGGATCTGTTAAATATGCAGTTTTCATCTAGCTAAAAGGATTTTCATTTTGGTAAAGCATTCCGCCTGGTTGATTATGTGATATATCATTGATCCCGAGCATCCTTAATGCTGAGAACAAGGTTTTTCCAGTATGTTTAAATGCTACTGCTGTGTGATGGGGGAATTTTTTTTCAATAAGAACGTGGCGGTAAAAACGAGCCATTTCTTTTACAGCAAATACTCCTATACTACCGAACGAACGGGGAGGGATGTCGAGCACTTCACCTTCAGCTGCATAGGCACAGAGATTTGCTGCCGCAGTCGACTGCAGCCTGAAAAGAGTGATCTTCCCTGATCTGATCTGTCCTTCCAGAGTGCCTCGGGTTATATCCGGCTTTTTCCCTGACTCAAGCAGGCGGTTCATTATAAGCTGGTACTTCATTGCCGGATCTTTCAGGCAGGATGAAGGAGTGTTACCACAATGAAACCCCATAAACAAGTCACTAAGTTTATAATCTCCGGTTTTGTTCTTTGCACCTATAAACATATCAGCCGGGACTGTATTGTTTATGTCAAGAAGGGTAGGGGGGAGTTCTGTAGCGCAGCAGGCCATGTATTCACTTAAGGCTCCGTAGATATCAACCTCACAGGCTACGGGAATACCGCGTGAAGCCAGGCGTGAATTGATATAGCAGGGGACAAATCCAAAGTAATTTTCAAAAGCCGGCCAGCATTTATTGGCGAATATTCCATACTCTGAAGCGCCCAGGTTTTCTTCCATCCATTTTACCAGAGCGACTTCATATTGAGCTAATTTATCAAGCAGACCGGGGTAAGTATTTCCTTTTCCCAGTTCTTGGGCCATATCCTGAACTACGGCTTTGATCCCGGAATCATTTTCGGCAGACTTAAAGGCGTCGTAAAGGTCAAGTTTACTGTTTTCCATGATCTCTACGCCGAGATCATAAAGGGGTTTGATGGGGGCATTGCAAGCAAGAAAATCCTGAGGGCGGGGGCCGAAAGTAAATATTTTTAGCTTTTTTATTCCGTATATAATCCTGGCAACCGGCAGAAAATCGCGTATCATTTCAGCAATTTCAGACGCAGTCCCCACCGGATATTCTGGGATGTAAGGTAAGAGATGCCTTAAGCCCGCATTGTAGGAGGTATTAAGCATTCCGCAGAATGCATCGCCCCGTCCTTCTACCAGATCTTTTCCTGTTTCTTCGGCAGCGGCGGCAAACATTACTGGGCCTTCGAATTTCTGGGCCAGAAGAGTTGTCGGCCCTTCCGGGCCAAAATTTCCCAGAAAGATCACCAGGGCATTGACATTTTCTTGCTGGGCTTCTTTTATTGCATTGAGAGAATCTTTTTCATTTTCAACAATTGTTTTGATCTCGGTGATGGGGATATCCCGGTTCAAACATTCTTCTACTACTTTTAGTTTCCTTTTACGGGAAAGTTCCTTCGGAAAGCAGTCCCTGCTTACGGCTATGATTCCCAATTTGATCTCTGGAATATTTTTCATTTTTAATTCTCCTGATTTTTTTATCTTTAAGGGATGGTTAAAGCTCTTTGTTCTTCCCGCAAAGTTATAAGCTCTTTCATAACATTAAACATTTTGCCTTCCAATTTTTAGTTCCAAACGCATTATGTCACAATCAGTATTAACATCACAAGCCTGAAAATTAATAGGAACACATCTAAAAAAGGAACAATTTATATAATTTTATAAATATACTTGACAATTATGCACTCATATATTATATTGTAACTAGACTAAGATATATGGAGGAAATTATGAACATAGTCAGATGGGATCCCTTAAGGGATCCAATAACTTTACGGGAAAGTATGAACCGCCTTTTTAAAGAGGCCTTCGGCCCTATAACGGAGAAGAGCGAAATGAAAGGCGACTCTTGGAATCCTTCCGTTGACATTTATGAGACTGATGATGTACTTTTTCTTACAGCTGAAATTCCCGGACTTGACGAGAAGGATATCGAGATCCAGATCGAGGATAATACTCTGTCCCTTAAAGGCGAAAGACAATTCGCCAAAGAAACAAAGGAAGAAAATTATCGTCGGATCGAACGGTCTTACGGATCATTCTGCAGGTCCTTTTCTCTTCCCAGACATATCGATCAGGAAAACATCAAGGCTAATCATGAAAATGGCGTTCTAAAGATCACAATGCCCAAAAAAAAAGAGCTGAAGCCGAAAACAATAAAAATAGTAAAAGCCGGAGAGAAAAAAACTAAGTAATCAATCTAAAAACGCCCGGATCATTTGATTCCGGGCGTTTTTTTTTCAGCTAAATATGGTTGCTGAAGAAAGAGGGACTTCTTGCTGACAGCATATGTTTTTCCTATATATTATTGAAGTTAAACATAAGGTGTAGTCATCAGCACAGAAGTTTTTATGAATAATTCAGGTTAATTAAATTTAGACAAAATATCTAAAATTGAATTTGTTTCTTATCCGTTTCTTTAAAGGATAATCCTATGAAAAATTCAGTAGCAAGTCTTTTCACCATCAATATTCCCACTGGGAAAGAACGAGCCGTGCTTACACCTCCAATACGCCCATCTTCTCTTGTAGGAATCTCCTTTATTATATGCCCCATCTTTAGTCCTCTAATAGTCATCTGATATTCAATATCAAAGCCGGTAGGGTCTAAGTTCATTTCTAAAAGCTTAGTCTTCTTTATAGCCCTGAATCCATTAATAGTGTCTGTTATATTACCACCCCATATCATCCGCACTATAAAAGTAAACATCTTGTTAACCCAAGCTCTCCAAGAAAATAGTTTGTCATCTTCTTCATTTCTTGCACCCTTCATAAATCTAGAAGCTATGGCCATATCACATTCTTCTTTTATTAGCTTTAAAAGGATAATTATATCATCAGGATTTTCATTTCCGTCAGGAGCAAAAAAGACTAAATATTCACATTCTGTGTTTTTCGCCCCAGTATTGAAAATCTCTCCTTTCTTTATATTATGGATAACTTTTATATCATGTTTTTCAAAAAACTCTATAGTTCCATCAGTGGAACCTCCATCAAGAGCATAACACTCATCAAAGCTTGAAATTGGCACTTTTTTAAATAGTTGGGTAATTCCCTCAATTTCATTCAGTGTTGAAATAAAAAGAGCTGATTTATTCATATAGCCTCCACTCAATTTTATTCATAATTCAGCTATTACATTGGCACAAAATACATATAATAAACCATGAATGGGTTTAATTATCAAGACCAAAATCAGATTTTTAATACTCTTCCATCTTCATTGACAAACTAAAACATCTCTTTTCATAAAATTAATAGGGAAATGATATTCAAGGGAGTGGTGTAATCGTTTGTAATTTTGTCGGTAGATATTTAGCCAAATTTTTCTTAGCTTCTAAAATAAATATTTCCTTTAGACATTATTCCTGTTTTGTTGCCTTATAGACACAATACAACGAATAATCTAATGGACTACATTGTGGATAACTGCATGTATCAGAGTTTTTAAATATTAAGTTTGCCGCAGTTATTATGTCTGAATGCATAGAAACGTGCTCATCCTCAAGTTTTGCATTAGGTAACAATGTATATGCAATTCTAAGTATGATTTCAGTGATTTTATTCTTTACCGGAAAGCCCAAAACTATAACAGCATCGTTTTTAGCTACTCTTCGTATTTCTTTTAGCGCTCTGTCTAATTCCTTGATGTGTTCAAGAACACTGACTGAAATAATGCAATCAAAAGTCTCGGATGCGTAAGGTAAATCCATAACAGAAGCTTCAACAAGGTTTGCCTCTATATTTTCTTTTAATGTCATATCTTTTACTAGGTTCATTTTTCTATGCGTATCTATTGCATTTAAATTATTACATCTATTTGCTAGCTCTTTAAGAAAAATACCAGAGCCACATCCAATATCTAATAATGAATCATATTTTTTGTCCTGGAGCTTTCTAAGAACTAGTTCCAGCCTTTTAATAAAAAATCTTTTGGCAAAAGGCAAAAAATAAAATTTCAGCGGATCAGCTATTTCAGTAGGTTGAATGTTCTCTTTTTTTGGAAGTTGCATAATCAGGAATTACTCTTTCATGTTTTTTATCTCATATAATCTTACGGGCAGCCCCTTAATTTTGTAAATCTTTATCAACTTCGCCCTTTTCATTATCTCAGGATATGCACTATTAAGAAATCGCAATTCTTCCTTATTATTACCATCCCAAAGAAATAAATGAGTTACTGGGTATTTCTTAAAAGTATCTTTATAATTGAACCAACGATTCCCCACATAAAGAGCTTTATGTTTATTCTCAATAGTAGCCAATGGCGACCACAAGCCAGCGATATATGCATGATCTAACCTATTTCCCAAGTCTTTGGAAGTATCTATAACAGTATATTTTACTGTCCTAATCCATCTTAAATATTGTGTCCCATTTATAAATAGAGCTAATAAAATCACGCTTATAACCGCAGATCGACATATAATATTGAATACATTATTACCTTTAGAGCTAAATGAGAATAGCTTTAATTTTTCTATTAAAAAATAGAAAAGGCTCAATATTAGCGCTATCAACAGAAACGATAAAACGTTACTTAATATACTGCGATATCCAATACAATACTTATGGAGTAAATAAATCCAAAATGTGGAGGCAATACAAAGATATAATATCTTTGTTAATTTTATTTTATTATTTGAACCAATTTCCCATACCCTATTAAGTACAAAGGAAGCCAAAATGCAAACTGGAGGAATCAGGGGTAGAAAGTATCTTAAAGGGCGATAATTTAATCCACCGATGGCAATATATCCACCAACAAGCCAACAGAATATAAGTATTTCAAATGGCTTTACCTTCTTCCAGTTTTTTATGAGATCATAAACAAGTAAGGGAGCATAACACCAGCATACTATAAGTTCTATAGGAGTCCTTGATAAATGTTTTAAGAAAGTAAATGAGGTTAAGTTTTTCCATAGTTGGCTTAGATTCGAGGGCATAGCAAGATTAAACCAACTCATACTTACAGAAGCGAACTCGTTTTTAAATGGAATATAAAACAACAAATACCAAATAGTAAAAGAAATTAACAATCCACTAAAAAAATAGACTATTGGAATAACTATAGTTTTAATTTTCCTATCTTCACAATAATTTTGAAAAACAGCAAATAAAAGGGAAATTAAAGTTGCAATAATAAAATAAACTGCTGACGCTTTTGTCACATAACAAGCAAATGAACTTACTCCGGCGAAGAAAAGGATTGGATAGTTATTTAAGCCTTTTTTCCAGAAATATAGGGTTAATACAATAGGAAATATTAAAAATGTATCATTAAGTCCTAAACGACTGTATATAAAAAAAATGTAATTAAATCCCAACAACAAGAGGCAAATTGTTACAATTCTTTTTCCTCCGTTTTCTTTGATCGTGAGGAATAATAAAATGAAACTGACAAAGATAATTAAGACGTTTACCAGGCGTAGTTGAACCAATCCAACTCCAAAGCAATAAAAAAAAGAATATCCCAAGATTGTGAAAATAGGATTATAAATAATAGGATTCCAATCATCCGTTATCCATTGCCCGAAAAGAATTTTATTCCTGGCATTATGGGCAAGTGCTGCTTCATCGCCAAATAATCCACCACTTGAGCTTAAATTGATAGGAGGATCAGCCCCAAGGTGATATATTCGAATGGCGATAAGGATGATAAAAATAATAAAAATACAAAAATACCACACAGAAAAGGAATTTATTCCCTTTAAAAATGAAATTAAATTATTTTTGCCCTTAGTAATATTACCAAAAACCTTTGTATTTTTAACTAACATTATTTTAGTTTCGTTATTGTTTAATTATTAGTAAATATCCATTTATCTGTTACCCTGAATTATTCATAATATAGAAAGAAATATACCCAGTCAAACTAGAAATTCGCAGGACTTAGAGAAAATCAGTGAATTGGAATTTTACTTGACAAGGGGGAAATAATAATTGTTAAATTGTTAGAATGTTTTTCAATATTAAGTTTTCTCGAGATCAGATGCATACAGAAAGTATAATTATTTTTTCCCGTTTAAAAAAATTTGGCTTTTTTCTGTTTTTTCTGACATTCCTGACAATTATCACATACGCCGAGATTCATTTCACAAATGTATCAGAGACGTTTGGAATCAGAGGATATGATTATTTTGGAGGGCATGGTGTTTGCTGGATAGATGTTAACGGTGATGGGAAGCTGGACATTTATATAAAAAACGTTGCAGCACAGGGTGTTCCAGATGTTGGTAACATTTTATATATCAATTACGGGAATTATTTTATAGATGAAGCACTCGAACGGGGTGTGTCTGACAGGTATGCTGTAGGAACCCATGGAGCCGTATTTTGTGACCTCGATAACGATAGAGATTTCGACCTGTTTTCAACCACAACGTATTATATAACAAGCCCCGCCTACAATCATATCTATCAAAATGATGGAGATGGATATTTCCAAGATATTACAAACACCATTTCTCCTTCCCAAGAAATCGATACTACATCCAGAGGAGTGGCTGCTTCGGATTTTGACGGAGATGGAGATATCGATCTCTACTTTTCCAACGCCCTTCCAGATCCCCATTATCATGATCCAACTCCTTATCCCAAGGAAAAATTAGAAAATTTCTATATCAATAATGGAAACGGCACTTTTACATCGATGTACCTCGGAATTGACGGGACATCATTTGTTCAGGGAGTAACAGCAATCGATATAGACGGAGATGGAGATATAGATATAGCCGAGGCAAAATGGTCAGGACCATCAACTATTTATCTTAATGATGGAACAGGTCATTTTTTCGATTCTGGCCGGGACATGGGACTTCCTTCAACTCTAAATATTATAGATAGCGGGATGACTTTTGCTGATATTGACAACGACGGGGATCTGGATTTGGCAATCATCGGAAAATATGGAGTAAGCCTGTATAAAAATACTGGTTGGTTTCTCAACCGATATCAAATCATAACAACAGCCGGAACTTTCCATGTGTGTTTTGGAGATTTCGACCATGACACAGATCTGGATATCTTTGTTTCTGGAGGAAATGTTTATAAAAATAACGGCCAAGGTATTTTCTCACCAGTCTTAAGTGCCGACTCTGGATTGGAAGCTTCTCTCTACAGTAAAGACCCTCGCGGCAGCGCCCTGGGTGATTTTGATAATGACGGGGATTTAGATGTCTATCTTACTGACAAAAAAGGTTACAATTTACTTTTAAGAAATGATATTGATGATTCCAATTGGATTCAAATTGATGTATTAGATTACACAGGAGGCATCGGTGCATTGGGAACCAAGCTGGATTTATACCTAGCAGGACATCTTGGCCAACCTGAATTTCTCAAAGGCCACCGTGAAATTCATGGGGAATATGGGTATCTCGGACAGGACATGCCAACAGTTCATTTCGGCGCTCCGGCTACTTCACAATACGATTTAAAGGTCACCTATTTAAATGGAGAAGAAAGAACTTTTACAAACATCACTCCAGGGCAAAAAATTCAAATCTCTTATATTCTACCTCCTTTATACTTTGCCGGATCAAAAAAGACAAACAAGGCTCTCTTTTACCACGAAACTGTGATTCTATTGACATGGGCACAAAACCCAAGTTCAAATAATATCCAAAAATACAGAATCTATACACTACAAAACAATGGAGACAAAATTCTCCTGGATGCAGTATCTGCAAATTCATTTGATTATATTGTAAGAAATGTGCAAAAGGATGAACTATATCGCTTTGCTTTAACAGCAGTAGACCAGAATAATATTGAAGGGGTGGCCGCATATACAACAGTTAAATAAACAAATGCTTATCGAATCGAGATCTCTTCAGAAGGCCAAAGTAAAAAACTTAAAAAAATATCTATCTCTTCTCCTCCTTTTTTTTTATCTGGCAGGAATAGTATTCGCACAACCAGAAGAAGAAAAAAATTTTGCTGTTGGAATCCTGAGTGGATTTTATTTTATGCAGGATAATGTCTTCCAGGAAACTTACGGAAAAAGCCTTCCTTTCTTTGGAGGAGAATGTTACTTTAAACTTCCTCTTAAAAATATAGAGGCTGGGCTGAATTTCAAGCACATGAGAGACAAAGGAAAAACAACTTTTATTGGGGAAGAAATTAATCTTGCGATAACCAGCATTTCTCTTTCCTTTAGATATTTTATCAATTTCAACAAATTCACACCCTTTTTAGGTCCGGGAATCGATTGTATTTTCTATAAAGAAAAATATCCGGATGCTTTCCCAGTTGAATCAATGAAAGGCTCAAGTTTTGGTTTCCATATCCAGGCTGGATGTTATTATCATATCAACCATGCCATCGCGGTAAAAGCCTTTTTTAAACATAACATTTCAAAGACCGAAAACAACAGCGTAAAGGTAACCCTTGGGGGAGCAGAACTTGGAATTGGATTTATATATTATTTTAACCTATGAAGATTGTACTCACTAGATACAAATCAATTTTTTAGATAAGAATACAGCCATCTATTTTATACCACTTACGTTTCCAGGTAGTACACAGTCCACCCGGAATAATATGCGTCTCGAAGATTTGGGTGCGGTAGCCATTCATCTGGCCGTAGCATCCGGCAGATAGGCCAGCTATGCCGGCCCCAATAATGTTGATTGACTTTTGCGAGGAAGGATAGGTTCAATGTCTACTGCCATTAAGCAAGCTATTAATGAATTTCTGTTGTTCTGCCTTGCGGGATACTTGGATGACTGTCGATCTCTTATTCAGCAGTACTTCCGCCTCATGAAGCATGCTGCTGATCTGACTCGATGAGTATCATTTTCTAACCAAATTCTCCTCAGTATTCGTGATTTCCCAGAAATAATTCCCAACATCGATGAGATCAAAGGTGGTTGAGGCGACAACTTCGCCAGTGATTGGCTTTTTTGCTTCTAAAGTATGCTCTCCGAATGTCACCTTTGAGATCGTTTCGCTATATGAATCGTCCAAATCACCTAGATAAGTTCCATTTAGATGAATCTGCAGGGTTTCCCCATAATTATTGGTCACAATGATTTCGCAAGGTCCCTCAATGTCCCAATTGTAATTACCACCTAAAAAAACCTCAACTTGTCCAAAAAAAACCAATATCTCGGTTCCCGTTTTATAGGCTCCCAGCAAATATATCCCTTCGGTTACCACTTCGATGGTAGTACTGGAATCATTTTCCAATAAAGTATTAAAAGCGTCATTCATAAAAATATCTACAGCTGCGCCACATGTATTGTTGACATGGATATAGGCTTTCAAATCTTCCTCCGGACTGCTGGGACTCTTGCAGCTCATTAAGGCCATCAATAAGATCCCTAGCAAAGTAGCCGTTCCAGCAGTGCGAATAATTTTTTGCTTTTTTAATCTTGACATTTACGTCTCACTTAAAAATTAAAAGTTGAAACCCAGTCCTCCTCCGATGATTAAATGGTCACAATCATAAGTAATGTCAAAGCCGGGAATAGATGAAGTCTGAGCTTTTGACCTAACGTATTGAATATAGAAATCAAAAGATAACATACTTCCTAATTTCTTTTGATCCCATATAGAAAACAAAGGGCCCTCATATCCAAAACCAAGGGAGATAATATTTCTGTCCAGATCAGGATCGATCAGGAGGATAGCTCCCTCATCAACAGCACTCGGTTGATGGGAATATCCAGCCCTTAGCGCGAATTTATCGTTTAACCGGTATTCCAAACCAAATTTTAAGTTCAATGTGTCCCTCAACCTAAGTTTCGCATATTGGTTTCCATGCTCGATAGTATTGTTGAGGAAGTTTCCCCAGTTATCGTAAAAATCCGAGTCCCGGTTATCCTTTGCTCTATCAAATTGGAATTCCCATCCTTTTGTTTCACTCCAACGGCTCCACTGGAAGTCAAAGCACAGAGCCAGCTTATCAATAGGCACGTACTTCAGTCCAAATGCTAATTCCGATGGCAGAGTGATGATAGAGGTTACAGATGAGACCGGATATTTATACACTTTTTGATACAGATGTTTTCCTGATAAATTCGTATCGACTTTGTGTTGATATCGCCCTCCAAATTGGAACTTGTTGCCGATTTTCCACAGAAAGCCGGCAGTAAATCCCAATCCATTCCCTTTCCCATCATATCGACTATTAGCTGTATAAGGACCATAAATTCCTTGGTACCATTCATATGTATGAGTCCATATGAGCGTTGAAATAACAAAATCCAAACCAAATCCTATAGAAAGCCCATTCAAAAGCTTAAAAGCGACAACTGGACGGATATAATAAACATTATATTTAGTTTCGTAGCTGTAAGGGTTTTCTACTATCCATTTTGTTTGGGCGATATAAGGATTAAAAAGCCCGATGCCTAAACTGAGCCTATCGAACAGGTTCCAGGACAAAAAGTGTGCCCCTTTAATGAAAAGAAGACCGCTTTCATAATTGTCTCCTGAGACCGGGAAAGAAGCGGTAGTGGTTTTGTTGCTGAACGAGATGTTGGTTTTAGCTCTAATACCTTTAAGAAAGGCTATACCTGCGGGGTTATAATAAATGGCTGAGGCATCATCCACATAGGCAGCAAACGCCCCTGCTAATGCCGCAGCCCGGGCACCAATTTCGAAAGTCGTAAATCCGGATGCTGTGAGGTGCTGCGTGCTGGTTGCTATTAAAAGGATTGCGACAAGTACAGATATATTTTTTTTCATTTGAGTTATTATAATAATGTATATAGAAAATTCATATCAAGTCAATCTAAAATCTATTTTTCTTGGAGCCTTAATATCAGTTATGCGAATTACGAATTAAAATAGGATGAGTCCCTATTTATTTTGCTCTTCCCGTAAAGTAATAAGCTCTTTCATAACATTATCCATTTTCCCTTCCCATTTTTCAGTGCCGAATGCATCATGCAGCTGCTGGTATAAGCGATAGAGCTGTTTATAGACTTTATGGCTTTCCCTGTCCGGCGTATAGGTTTTTTTTACTCCGGTCATAGCTTCCTGAGCTTTTTCAACTGATTCAAAACCGCTTTGTTCTTTTCCGGCAGCTGCAGCTCCGAATATTGCCGCACCTAAGGCACAAGTCTGGTCTAGGCGGGATATTTTCATGGGCCGGCCTGTCACATCAGCATATATCTGCATCAGAAAAGGGTTTTTTGCAGCCAGACCGCCGCAGTTGACGACCTCTCTTACTGGAACTCCGTATTCTTCTATACGGTTGATGATGGTAAGGGCACCAAAAGCAGTAGATTCTATAAGCGCCCGGTAGATCTCATGGGCTTCGGTATGGAGTGTTTGTCCGATAAGCAGGCCGCTTAAACGAACATCGACCAGGATGGTGCGGTTGCCGTTATTCCAGTCTAGGGCCAGAAGGCCATGCTCTCCTGGTTTTTGGGAGGAAGCTGCGGTTTCTAAGTTTTTGAATTTTTCTTCAAGAGAAGAACCATAGTTATCAGGGACAAGGTGGTTTACAAACCACAAAAAAATATCTCCGACTGCAGATTGGCCGGCTTCAACCCCGTAATGATCAGGCAGAACAGAACCGTCTACGATCCCGCATACTCCGGGGATATCTTTAAAACCTTTTTTCCGGGGAGACACCATAATATCACAGGTGCTGGTCCCAAGGATCTTAACCAGAGTGCCTTCTTTTACTCCGGCGCCTACAGCGCCCATATGAGCATCAAAAGCCCCTACAGCAATAGCGATCCCGGGCTCAAGCCCGAGTTTTTCCGCCCATTCAGGCGACAGGCGGCCGGCCAAACGGTCAGAAGGAACCGCCTTTAGATACAGTCTTTCCCTTAATTCTCCGAGTTCCGGTGACAGGGCTGAGAGGAATTCTTTGTCTGGCAGCCCTCCCCAGGAATCATTGTACATGGCTTTATGGCCGGCAGCACAGATACTGCGGATAATCTTATCGGGTCTGGTATTTCCGGATAAGACTGCAGGTATATAATCACAGATTTCAACAAAACTAAAGGCGGCTTTAAAAATATCCGGGGCTGTATTTCTACAGTGCAGGATCTTGCTCCAGAACCATTCAGACGAATAGGTCCCGCCGATTTTTGCCAGGTATTCCGGACGCATTTTTTTTGCCAGTTCTGTTATATGAGCGGCTTCCGCAAAACTGGAGTGGTCTTTCCACAGCCATACCATAGCATCCGGATCACTTTCATATTGGGGCAAAAGCCCCAAAGGAGTTCCCTTTTTGTCAACAGGCATAGGGCTGCTTCCGGTTGTATCTACCCCGATCCCTATGATGTTTTGAGCTTTAAAATCGGGGCATTTGGTTTTTGCTTCCTGAAGGGCGCCTTTTATGGAAACCTCTATGCCTGTTAAGTAATCCCGGGGATTTTGCCTGGCGATATTGGGATCTTTGGCATCGAGGAGGATGCCATTATCTCCGGAGGGATAGGGGAATACAAAACCTGCGGTTTCATTTCCATTTTCCAGGTCAACAATAAGCGAACGGCAGGAATTGGTTCCGAAGTCTAAACCGAGGGCATATTTTTTTGTCATTTATTCTTTTTTATGGAAGCGGATAAGATAAAGTTTGTCAGGTCTTTTTTTAATTTAGCCTGGGATGCTTTGTGAATATACATCATGTGGCCGGCTTCATAATATCCCATGGATACCCGGTCCTTAAACTCTGAATTCAGGCCGATCTGGGAAAAAGTATACTCTGTGCCAAAATAGGGAGTAGCTCCGTCATAATATCCGTTGGCCACAAATACATTTAGGAATTGATTTTCACTCATTGCTTTCCTGAGGATTTCCCCAATATTTAAGCCCATTGACCTCATGCCTCCTTCGCCGTAATTCCAGTTCCAGGGATGTACATTTCCGTATATGGCATAAGGAAGCTTGCTTTTATATTTGAGTTCTGTGCGGAGGTAATAATTCAGCATAGTGGAAAAAGAGCCCTGGATTGCGGCGCTGCTGGGATCGAATTCATAATGTTCGCCGGCAGCATCTGCATCTCTGCCTTTAAAACGGCTATCCAGGCGGCCGACCGTCCTGAATTCATCACGCAGAAGTTCCTTTACAAAACGGTCATGCCTGATGCGCAGATTGGTCTGCTCTATATATTTGGAAGAAAGGCCTGAGAACCTTGCAAGTTTCCGGATTATCTCATTTTTTTTCTGAGAATCAAGCCGGTTTCCTTTTAAAAGGGCTGTAGCATATTCTCCAAGGGCAAAGTCTTCAGATTCGCCTATCACTTCAGTCAGGCTTTTTTTCTGGAGGTCAGGAGTAAGTTTTTTGTGAAACCAGGCAGTGGCAGTGTAGTGGGGCAAAAACAGGATATAGGGCAGATTATTTCCAGGAGAAAATACAATTGTCTGGAAATCAAGGACAGAGGAAACTAAGATGATACCGTTTAGATACATGCCGGTGCGTCTGCCTTGAAGGAATCCCGATAATCCAGCTGCCCGGGTTGTTCCATAACTTTCTCCCAGGATGAACTTGGGAGAAGCCCAGCGTTGGTATTTTGTGACATAATTTCTGATAAACTCTCCTACTGAGGCAAGATCTTCGTTTATCCCGTGAAACTGGCTCTTTTTTTCACCAGGTAGAGGACGGCTGTAGCCGGTCGATACCGGGTCGATAAAAACCAGATCGGTTATATCAAGAAGAGAATATTCGTTATCAACTAGACCAAATGGAGGTTTGACAGAAAAACCCTGATCTGTCATGAGAACTCTTCTTGGGCCCATACCGCCGAGATGCAGCCAGACAGATGAAGATCCAGGCCCTCCATTAAAAACAAAAGTAAGCGGACGCATAGATCTGTCTTTAACATCATCCCGGGTATAAGCTACAAAAAACATATTTGCGCCTGGTTTTTCGTCTGGTTTTCTGACCAGCAAGCAGCCGGCTGTGGCAGTATAAGGAATTTTTTCTCCATTAAGCTGAATCGTATGGAGGGTAATGGCTAAAGCCTCAGGCACTGGGATTGGCTTTTTTGCGGAAGTATCCTGGACTGCAACTGTAGTAAAGGAGCAGATCAGTAATAAAGCTAAAAGGATTATAATGTTTTTTTTAGGCATTTTTTCCTCCGAATGATAGATATTGATATGCAATATATAATATAAAGTAAAATGCAAATTGTAAATTGTTATCAATTGTTCCCCCATTTTTATTTAGCTTCTGAGCCTTAAGCAAGAATCAGGTTAGTTGATACGAAAACACGCGAATTTTCCCCAGCGTGGAAAATCCGCTCGGATACAGTCTTCGCTCTCTTCTCCTTGAGGGAGAAGAACCATGCCCGCTCATCCTTGCTAACGGCTTTCTTAATCATCCTGAATCATTCATAAAAATTGCCGATGCCTATTTAAAAAAAAACAAAATCTAATTTTATCATCGGCACTTTCTACCCTTCGGGCGAGCCGATCTTACCTCATCTGCTTCGTTACAATGGATTTGCGGTGAAGGATCACAGCTGCATCCATTGTGCCTTGCATCTACGGCAACCTCGACTCGTGAATAATCCAGGC
>Ga0114922_10001658_pt1 | contig 21075 bp, 20 predicted proteins | sample AartaG_FD_100975 | JGI IMG/M metagenome (GOLD analysis project Ga0114922, IMG submission 100975) | Deep subsurface microbial communities from Aarhus Bay to uncover new lineages of life (NeLLi) - Aarhus_00045 metaG | ecosystem: Environmental > Aquatic > Marine > Oceanic > Sediment | place...
AGTCTGTTGTTGTTCATGGAGTGTATGCGAATGCGCTATTCGAAGTTCTCATACACTAGACTGTAGAATGTTGCTGGATAGTCGAGTTGATCGTCGCTCGCGTACTGCAGGAATATATCATCAATGCCAGTGAGAGTAACTTGACCCGCGAGCGAAATGAACAAATGCGGCTGTCCGCCTGCTTCCAGAATCTCCCGGAAACAAGCCCGCACTAGCGGTTCGGCAGTCGGTTCCGCCTCGATTAGTACCCGGTCGCCTGGTTGGATCTCGTTAGAATATTCAACCAGTACTCTTGCCAGACGTTCTACTCTTGGATCCACAGTGTTCTCTCCGTATTCAGATTTCCATCCTTGAGCCTGCGATTATACCCCTCCCCCCGACCTACCGCATCTATGCTCGCTCCCGCATGGAGAACACGACAACTTTCAGACGATGTCCATCCATTTCGAGCTTGAAATAAGTTCGTCCATTATTCTGACTCTATCCCAATATTCCTCTAATCGGGTGTTTTGATTTGACCCATCTCCTTCTTTCGGCGATACTCTGCCCATGCACAGGTGTATTCAATGTCTAGTAAGTATTCTGATTCTCACATGTAGCGGTTGCGCGGTCTTTGAGGGCAGCACAACACTGGATTCCGAACCAGAGACCGCTCGCCCTCAAGTCGCCGAGGCTACGGCCTACACCGCCCCAACACTGCCGCCGGTTAATACACCAACACTCACTCCAACGTCGACGCAGACCCCACCTCCAACCCCTTCGCCGTTCACTGTCGTCATTGTTGAGACCCCCACACCCGAGAGTGTTCCATCAACATCCATGCCCTCTTTAGATTTTAACTTTGGTGGTTGGGAGCGCTACGAGACAAACTACGCAGGGATCGCCTTCGATACGCCCATCAACATGGTGACACGCGATTACGGACGTTTGATTCGCATCGGTGATCCGAACTTTAACGATGAGGGGGTCCAGCTGTTCGTCGAATTCCAGGTGGACAATGCTAATTCGGGTTATTTGCCAGATGGCATTAATCCATCCGATCCACGCAGCATAATGGATGGCATCTTACGCGAGTTCGATAGGACTTACACGGATGTAACGATGATCCGGACCGTTACTAATGTGAACATGCATGGCTACCCTGGCTCAGACACCGCCGTTCGCACACAGTTAACCGATGGTTCAGGAACTGACGAGTTTATCTGGTATTTGGCGGCAGTCGTCCACGAGGAAACCGTCGTGCGGATATACGCCCAGTCTCCGGCAAGCACCGGGGGAGCTTACCTCTCGTTCGCACAACATATGGTCGAGACCATAGAGTTTCTCCCGGAGCCATAGCTGCCCTCCAAATAAACCAATCCACATACTACTGGGAACCAACAAAGTCAGATTTGACTACAAATTGCTGCTTCTTTATTGCCTGTTGCATGATATAAATCGTAGTAGAAACGCAACCGAGATCGTATAATTCCTTCCAAGTGATAGAAAGCAATGCCAACGAATCTCCCTCCAGAATACTTCGCGGTCGAAAAACGCTATCGCGCCGCGACCACAACCGAAGAGAAGATCGAAACGCTCGAAGAGCTGATCGGTACTATCCCAAAACACAAAGGGACGGATCATCTCCGCGCGGACCTGCGAAGGAAACTCTCCAAATTTAAAGATTCACAGCAAAAGGGGAAAGCCGGGAGCCGTCAGGTTTCTGCCTTCAATATCAAAAAAGAGGGCGCGGGACAAGCCGTCATTGTTGGTCCCGCCAACACTGGCAAATCATCTCTGGTTGCAGCGCTGACGAACGCTCAGCCCGAGGTGGCCGAATATCCATTCTCAACTTGGAATCCCACCCCGGGCATGATGCTGATCGAGAATGTCCAGGTCCAGTTAATCGATTCGCCTCCGCTCAACCGCGATTTCGTTGAGCCTGACCTCGTTGATATGATCCGCCGCGCCGATCTCTTGCTCCTCACCATTGATATCCAGGCATCCCCCTTCGATCAACTCGAAGAGACAGTCGCCTTTCTGGAAAGCCACAGGATCATCCCTCTGCACCGCAAGGATGATTTCCCCCAAGATCGACGCCACACATTCCTTCCTTTCCTGATCCTTGTGAATAAAGTAGATGATGAAAACCTGGATGAGGATTACAGGGTCTTCACAGAACTTCTCGACGACGCCTGGCACACCGTATCGATCTCAGCGACGACCGGTCACAATGTCGAACAATTCAAATGGGCGGTATTCGATCTATTGGAGATCATCCGCGTCTACTCTCAAGCCCCGGGGAGAGAACCTGACCTCAACTCACCTTTTGTCATGCGGCGAGGAGCCACCATCGAGGAATTCGCGGCTCAAGTCCACCAGGAAATCGCCAGTGATCTCAAGACTTCCCGTGTCTGGGGAAGCGCAGACTTTGACGGACAAATGGTTGGGCGTGATTACGTCCTACACGACGGCGATGTAGTTGAACTGCGCGCCTGATCCTCCCATTCCCATCCAGTCAGTGCAGCCGATTCCGAATTTCAAATCCCTGTCGTCTTAGCGCGCCAACGACATCGTAAGAAGAATGACGGTTCTTCCCGTCGCGCCCAGACGCTCGAGCAGCACTTCGTCCATAAGGTCGGCTGGTAAGTTCGTCTCATTCGCCCTCCGCCAACGCAGCAACAAACTCAATGCGCCCTTCTCGGCCAATCTTCACTTGGAGAAGCTCACAAATTCCCCAGTTGCATCTCATTGATTTACATCTCGGAAGAACCCTTGGTTCACATAGGAAAAGTCTCACCCGTCCACGCGAGGGCGACAATGGGTTCATGCACAGACTGCTTCAGGTTAAATCCCGGATGGCGGCAGCCCTGCTTGAGCACGTTGACCCGCATTTGAACCTCAGGGCGGATTTGCAAGTACCAACGTAGACAGAGAGAATTGGACCGGGGGTTTTGTACAATAGGATTTGAATCGAGAGACCGCCGAACGCATGAGGTCAGGGTTTTCAGCGGTCGCATCGTCGACCTCGGGCAGACAAGAACGAAGGCACATAACTAGAATTCATGGGAGCACTATATGACAGAAGCATCTGACTTCGATCGAGCATGGATGGAAAAATTCCGGACCAATTTGAACGAGGCGGTCGGGGAGGAGATTCGTGATAGTGTAATCCAAGACGGTGAAGCCTTATCATCTGAATCAATCCGTCTGGAAGTCATCGAATGGACCCGGCAAGCGATGGAACGGTTGAATTCACTGGTAGATGAAAGGGCATGTCGCTCCATTCTTTCCGCTTGCGCCTGCCATTATCCAAAAGCGAACTTGCAGGAAATCAAAGCTGTCTATGCGACAACCAAGGACCTCGATCAGGTCCATGGCATGCTTCAGGAGCAGTTTGAATCATTCTTAAAGAACACGATGCAAGTGAGCGAAGAGATGATCGCCGAGATCGTGGGCCGGGGCTGGGGCTCTGCCGGGGTAAAGCGGGGGAATACAATCGTCGCCACGAAGATCCCAAAAAGCGGTCACCTTATCGAATACATGAACGAAACCAACCCGGAGATACGGCGGCAATATTATTGCCATTGCCCACGAGTGCGCGAGGCCGTCAAAGACAACTTGATGATTTCGTCCACCTATTGTTATTGCGGCGCCGGATTTTATCAGGGCATCTGGGAGGAAATCTTGCAGCGCCCCGTCGAGGTGGAAGTACTTGAATCCGTTTTAAGCGGTGGTGAGGTTTGCAGGATCGCCGTTCATTTACCGGATGATGCCTGAACGAACGCTTCCCGGCCATGCTGATGACAAGACCGGGAAGATGATTGCCTATGGAAATTCGAGAAAGTGACGCCGTTTATATCTAACCACACCCTCCTCCGCTCGGAGCGCGTTTCAACTCCAACTGGATCTTCGGCGTAAATTCCAGCTCGAACTCGTGGAATTCCGGATCAGCGACTTGATATGCGGCGCCCAATGCCGAGGCAAACTCGTAACGCAATTCTCCCTCACGAGCGCCTTCAAGTGGTCGGATTCCAATTTCCTCTTTCGCGAAAATATCCAACCAGCCGTTTATTCCCCCCTCCAGAATGTATACATTCGGGACACTCTCGGCAACCAAAACCTTCCACGCCTCTGTCGCTTCGATTTCATCGTTGCTCATCAACACAAAGACAGTCTCCGGCGGCTCCAGATGTAGTTCTGACACAAGCAAGTTAAGTTCATCAACAGAGGCACGTCGTGCGTCCGCCAGATGGAAAAGGTTGTAGTCCGGCTCCTCGCGTATATCCAACATCACCAGGTTGAGATCATGATCGTGCATGACGTGGAGAAGCTCCCCTGACTCAATCTGCACTGAGCGGTCTATCAAGAGCGACTCTTTCTCGGGTGCAATCTTCAACCATCGGTCAAGTGTCGTCGGTTGGCCGATAAGAAGTACTGCGACCGCACCAGCGACGAGTAGCGCTGCACCAGCATATCGAGCTTTTGGTGCCTTCGAGAGGTCGCGCTTACCGAAAATCCGCTCCAACTGTTCTCCGCCCCAGAACATAAACAGCGCCATGAGCACGACCCCAAGGACAACCACACCTGTGTCCAGGCCCAGCCACTCGGGCAGCATAAGCCGTCCATAATAGGAGGAATTCCAGAAGATGTAGAACCAATCAACCGTTTCGCCGAATAGGAAAATGCCAAAGGCGGCGCCCAAGACAAAGAACAACCCATCGATTTTCATGGTCGCCATGGCAACGAGCGAAGTGCCTGGGCAGAAGCCCCCGATGATGAAACCGAAGCCCATGATCAACCCGCCAATTATCCCAGGCCACAAGTAAGTTGGGTTGATCCAGAGCAGGTTAATATCCAGCAAACCCAGCGCCGAAGCAGCGAAGATCAATACCATCGCTACGACGATGGCGTTGAACATCACTTTGAGTACCGTCATCTCGGACAGGTAGAACTGCGCCGCTAGTTTGCGTGAGTTACCGAAACCGGCAATCTCAAGCACATAGCCAAATGCAAAACCTATCAGTAAAAAGAGAAGATACGCGCCGTACTTGCCAAGGACCTCTGTTATTACAAGCGGGAAAGGTGCCATAGAATATCTCCTCTGCCTACGTCCATAATTTACGGACGAAATACGCCAGCGCATACCCGCCCCCAAAAATCGCAAACATCAACGCCCAGCTGCCTGCAGCCAGCGTTGCGCCACCTGATAGCGCCTGGCCGGAAGTGCAGCCTCGGGCAAATCGCGCCCCGTAACCCATAACTGCTCCACCGATAAATGCCGTCAGCCAGCGCGTCCGCTTGGAGATGCGCGGACCTTTCCCGGTCTCAACCCGAACCCTGCCATTAATCCAGCCGGAGATAAAACCACCCAAGACCACTCCCACGGCGACGAAAACGATCCAGCTATCAAGCGGGTTCCTGTCTCCACCGGCCATCGTCAGCAGGTACCTGGTTCGATCGACATGCCCAGGTGCAACCAGGTCTTCGAAGAAGACAAGTACACGGTTCAAGCCCCCTGAGGCGCCAAGCCCGTTTCCCGTTAAGAAGAACGAACTAAACATTACGAGCCCCAGTAAAGCTCCTGCGAGATAGGGATCAACATACGGTTTGGACTCGCGCCGACGAAAGAGTGTGCGCAGTGTGAAACTGCGTTTTCCCTGTGTCCCTGTCGATTCCGTCATAAGCTGGCTTCCTCCTCTTCTGGCTCATGTACTTCAATCTCCTCCCAGCCCATGATCATCGCCTTGATATCTGCGAGAGGGGTGGAGCCGGTCGTCGTCAGATAGACGTGCAAAACAATAAAGGCCGCAAAGAGCCAAGCTGAGAGGCTATGAATCGTTCCCAGGAAGGGCAGACCACCCAGGCCTGAAACGATCCTCGGCCATCGCTGCGCCCCCCATATCAAGATCCCCGTAAGACCCTGGAGGGGTAAAAGGACATTGAGAATCCCAAAGTACGTTATTTGCTGCAGTGGGTTTAGCTTCTTCTGAGGGTTTTTTTCGAATGGGTGCCTCTCTCTGCGGAAGATCCCTCGTAAATAGTAGGTAGCCTGTGTTATAGCCTGGTCGAAAAATCCTCTCGGCCGGGGAATAAATTGGCGAATCTCTCCACTCGTAACGTGGTAGAAGAGAGCGAGCACAGCATTTACCAGCAGGATAGCCGCCAATACGTTATGCACGAGTACGACGTATCGAAAACTAAATATCCCAAAGATATCCGGCTTATGGATAATCAAGCCCGTGGCAAGTAATGCTACGATAACGACCGTCTGTAACCAGTGCCAAAGCCGCTCGTAAACACCGTACATATAGACGCTTTTGACCTCAGGTTTCGGTCTCGGTTTGCGCATTGAATCGATAACCCGCACACCACCATGAATTGCGATGCCAAGGAGCACGCCGAGGAAGGCGAATCCACCAAGTCTGTCCGCCCAGATGGAGTTGTCGATACCCAATACATATAGCCCCTGTTCCTCTGTACTCGGTTGGTAGAAGAGTTCTCCACTTTCTTCGGCAATGAGGTCACCGCTAAAAACCGTATTACTGTCTGCCACAAATTCTGGCATTACGCCGCCCGGTATATATGCAGCAAGCAGGAAAGGTTGTGTGACGCGCGAGGTGTCGCTATGACACACCTGACAGTCTTTTATGACCCACTCGCCTGTGGTTACCGTGTGGTTGATGCTGTACGGCTGGATTTCGCCCTTTATATGTGGATTCTCTAAACCAAGATCTTCCAGTCGTCCTGCAATCAAAGTTTCCTTCTCAGCGGAATCGATGACTAGTTCCTCCCTGCCGAGCTCGCCATCTCCATCTTGATCAAAGAGGCTAAGGATGTCCGCGTGATAGTCGTTCTCATCGAACCATGCGGCTTCCAAGTCGATCAATCGAACAGGTCGCTCGGGATTCTCGGACACCCAGAACCAGGAAGAGACCATATTGAAGGGTGCAATTTCCTCTTGACCATCGACATTCATGCGCGGAAGCCATACTGGCTCAAAACCGACGACCAGCGCGGCAGTAGATTGCACATCTCCCAGCACCCCTCGGCATTGTCCACTTGGTTCGCTATCTAGCGTCAATACAGTCCAATCCTGTTGCTTCAAAGCATTGGAATACATTTGAGGGATATGGCAGGTCTCACAGCTCAACGCTTCAATATGTCGTTCTTGATACGGTAGCCACTCATGAGAGGATTCGATCGTATGGCATGACTCACAACGCCTCATGGTGTCTTTTAAACCCGGAGCCACCGTGCTCTGCGCGCTTTCCCCCCGGGCGAACTGATGCAGCGGTTGGTAGAGATATTCGCCAAGTTCAAGGCGCCGAGGGTCGAAGGATAAATGTTCGGGTTGAGTCGATTCGTCTTCACGAAAGTAAACGGGGTCATTGAGTGAGAAGTGGCAGTCTGTACAATCCAGCAACCGTTCGGCGTGGATGTCCCAGGTTCGCGATAGTTCATCCTTATTGGCCAGGTTCATCCCCGTATCTGAAAGACGCTGAGAGGAGATGATCTGACCAGTCGTAACAGTCCGGAATCGCTGCGGGGAACAACCAACAACGGTGAGTGGTCCTGAGAGATCGTCGTGAACCAGACCATGACATAAGCCGCAGTTTTCATTTTGCGGATCCTGAATCTTCACATACTCGGAGCGGAGGTTGCCATCATCGTCGAATGCCCCTGGAGACCAAACATAGCGGTCGCTGATACTCTGGACTATGCCACTATCCAAGAGCGTAGCCGTGTTCGCCCACTTGAAGCTTCCCTGCTTTAACGCCTCAACACGCGCCTCGTTATTCGGTTCCGATGTATGGCACAGGAAGCAGTTCATCTCAACAACACCGGATTCTTGCCAATCCCAGGGGACAACTTCCCCCGTCTCCATATCTAATACCTGTGTCTCCGGATCGCCCGGTCTTACCTCGATCTGGTCCAGACGTTCACCATCGCGGCTATAAACTGCTGGACCGCCACCAACGTGACGCTCTCCGAGAGACATAATCCATGATGCGGTTCCAAGGTCCAAACGTTCATCGCTTTCCGGAGAGAGATAGCGATAAAAAAACGGTGTCCACTTACCGAAAATTCCGGGGCTCAGATCCCAAGGGCGTGAATTAGGGGCTTCGCCAGGTGCGTTGAAGTCATCTAGGCCCGCTTTGGCGTGGAAGCTGTGCCCCTCGATGAAGTCAGTATCGTGACAAGCGCCGCATGTATTCATCGTCGACACGGCGCCCCCAGAATCGAGCACATTCTCACCCTGGTCATCCAAGAGCGGGAAAGTGGGGTGGATGGGGGACGCTTGCACTGGTGCTGGACCTGCTGCTCGTGCCGCCGCAGCTCGTCCCACAACGACTCCTCCCATCACAAGAATCACCAGTAGGGAAATACTGGCTATGTTGATCCATAGTTTCGACTTTAGGTAATTTGTAATCCGTTGCATCGTGTCGACATCCATCACTCGGATACAAGCCCCTCCTGGAAGCGGTTGCCCCACTCGATCGGGTCACCGTCATAACCCAAAGCGAGCCAATCCAAACGTCCACCTTCAGCGTGGCAATCTGCGCAATTAAGTGCACGTCCAGCGGGCGCGACCATATGTGATATCGGCCAATACATCTCCGTATCGGCAAAGTCATACTCCCCACTGAATTCCATGCCGACGACGTCAGACCCAAGCTGTAAGGCTTGTTCCCAGTCGAATTCAGTCCAGTAACCGCCCTCGCCAACCGTTTTCGGCTGCAGAAGGTAGTTATAGACCGTGTCGTACGGTTGTTTGGCGCGATGGACTTTGAAGGGGAAGATCAACGCGTCTGGGTTGCCGATGTCTCCGTCCGGGGGATTCATATTGGTCGAGATGCTCGGGTCAATGGTATCACCAAGGAGATAGCGATCACGGATGCCGGCATACCAGTAATACTCTGGCGTGAAATCGCTTTCGTATACGAAGGCTCCCTTTATCTTTAGATACGTGTGCTCATCCTCTTCAATATCCTGCCCTGCCGCTGACCAATCCCAGAGCATCTTTGTGGGATCCTTCACAGCTCCCTCTGGAATATGACAGGTCTGGCATGCAACCGCCGAGACGTGCGCATTAAGCCGCTCATCTTCATGCAAATCTTCTGCATGACAATCCGTACAGTAGGCCTGGTTCTCGAAGTCCAGGCTCACTGAAATCGATCGACCGCGGATCACATGATCTGTGGCTTGATGGCAATCGATGCAAAGGAAGTCATGACGCCCCATATGCACGTCCACGCTTTCGGGGGGGTGCGAAAGATGTGCGTCGAGATCGCCATGCTTCACGCCGTTCCCTCCGCCGCCAACAAAATGACAGCTGCCGCAGTTGTCGCGGTTTGGCGCGCCTACCCCTTGAGCGACTGCTTCCAGATCAACGCCTTCAACCGGGTAGCCAGCATTTCCCTTTACATAGAGACCACTATTGTCGTGGCATACCAGGCAGTCCACATTCTCCGCGTTTGAGAAATCAAAATCCGCATCCTCCCAACCATAACCCGCATGACATGAAGTACATCCAGGCCAGTTGGACTGGATTCCGATGCAAAAGTTATTCAGTGACGTCTTCTTTCCAATCGTCACCGGTTCATCGCGCCCTTCAATCTCGTACGGCTCGCTCTCCCAGGTCCAATGAACAGTCTGCATGATTTGCCAGGCCGCGTCTTCATGGCACTCAAGACAAGCACGGGTGACGTCGGAGCCAGTCTCGTAAACACCTTGCATCAGATCAGAGTGATCAGTATGCGGTGCGCGCACGGGCACACTATCCCAAGGGTCCTCAGCAGAGACTTCATCCCAGGGGATGAAGATCACAATAGGCACAATAATCAGCGCCAAGGTGAAAAAAAGCCCGACAACCCAGATATACTTGAAATCCTTCATGATCTGTCCTTAAGACTGGTGCTCTATCTCGTTTCCGATTCTTCTTCCATGGCGAATAGCGGGCTATCCTCGACCAGGATTAATCTTCAACAGCACCGGAATGGCTGACGTTTGCGCGGTGCTGCAATTGATCGCGCATAACCTGACGCAGGATGTCCAGGGCTTCAATCAACCGATGATCGGCCAATCGATATACCATCGACGCACCATCTCTTTTACCTCGTACTAACCCTCGTTCACGCAAAATCTTCAAGTGGCGGGAAATCGAAGGTTGGCTGACGCCCAGTTCCTCCGTCAACTCTTTCACAGTCCTCGATTTTTTCGCAAGGGCATAAATCAACAATAACCGCCTTTGATCCGCCAATGCATGGCAGAAATCTGCGTGCAGCTGTGAGAGTTCCTCGCTCAAGGAAGGTGTTTGCTCGGTCATATTCTTATATTCGGATATGCGCATAAGAGTATATACCTAACATTAAACCGCGAACGGTGGCGGATTTGCAGAGTATGTTGTCCTTTTTTATTGTGATATTTGTCACATAGGCCCGCATCGCAGATCCAATGACTTTCGGCGATTTCCGGAAAAGGTACTGCCTTCATAATCCACGGCCTTCGATGTAAAAATTCGATGTTCGCGACCTCCACAGGGAAATGTGGCACTTAGGCTTCTCAGAAAAACTGCACAGTTTACGAGGGCCTCACAGCAAGGTTGTGATCTATAATCCCTTTCTTGAAAACCTTCTTCCCCTGAGGAGGAAACGATGGCATACGATCAAGCCCTAGCAGAACGAGTGCAGAAAACGATCGCGGGGCAAACCGGTTGGGTCGCAAAAGAGATGTTCGGCGGGATCGGCTTCATGCTGCATGACAATATGGCTTGCGGCGTGATCAACGATAGTTTAATCGTGCGTGTCGGACCCAACAAGCACGTATCTTCACTCAATGAGCCAAACACCCGGGTCTTCGACTTGACAGGTCGTCCGATGAGAGGCTGGGTCGTCATCGATCCTCCGGGGCTCATCCTGGAGCGCGACCTTCACGCTTGGGTTCAACGGGGGATTAATTTCACGAATACCCTGCCTCCGAAATAACGCTTGAGGGATCAAGTGAAATATCGTTGCTGGCGAGATTCCCTTCGAACAAACCGAGCTCTGCATATCAGCCACCCACCCCAACAACTCGCTCAACAAATTCGTAAATGGCATTAACAGACCCTTAATAACCAGTAGGTATAATCATTCCCTGCGCTATATTCATCGTCACCAGGAAGAACAAAGGATAAGTGAAGGTTTACATGACCAAAAAACAAGATAACAACCAGCTTCTACCGAAAGCGCTATCAGTCACTACCCTCGGAGGAGGATGCTTTTGGTGCCTTGATCCCATCTTCGATGAACTGGTCGGCGTTAATTCAGTCGAAGTGGGATACGCTGGCGGAACCATCCCCGATCCCTCCTACCAGGATGTCTGCTCCGGGACTACCGGTCACGCCGAAGTCGTTCAGATTTCATTTGATTCTGAGCTTATCTCCTTCAGTACGATCTTGGAGGTTTTCTTCAGCGTCCATGACCCGACTACGCCAAATCGACAGGGCGCAGATGTCGGACCACAGTATCGATCCGCGATTTTCTATCACAATGAAGAGCAAAGACAAACCGCAGAAGACTTTATTCGACAAATGGACACCGACACTGTCTGGGATGCACCCATCGTGACCGAAATCACCCCAATCTCGATGTATTTCCCGGCGGAGGCATACCACCAGAATTACTTCCGCAACAACCCAAACCAGGGCTACTGTCAGGCTGTTATCAACCCGAAGGTCGCTAAATTTCATGGGAGATATGCGAATCGACTCAAAAGCAGCTAAGGGACCGCCATTCGAATCTCAAGTGATGAGGGTGTTATCGGATCAGCAATAGAATTGTTGGACGAAAGCAAAAAGACCGATTAATAAGAGCATACACCCGATTGAACTGTTGCACTGAAAATCAGCGGGCCCACTCGAATTGTTGTGAGTTCGATGGTGCAGATGCTCTCTCCGTATTCGCTCAGCGAGGGGAGCCCAGGCGTTAACCACCTTTCCCAGGTATCATAGCTATTCGGGGCCATGATAAAACTCACAAAATAAGACACGGAGCACTTCATGAAGGTAGGAATACTGCACGCAAAGGAAACGGAGCCAGACCTCTTTAGCTCCTTTTTCAGGGCTGTGAACGCCCCGTTCGAGTGCCAGGTATTCGAAATTACCAAGGGGAAATATCCAGAATCCCCTGGAGCTTTCGATGCCTTCATCGTTCCCGGGAGCAAAAAAGGTGTGTACGACCCCGATCCCTGGATTGCTGACCTATCAGAGTTTATCAGGAACTGTAAACTCGGTCGCAGAAAACTTGTGGGAATTTGTTTCGGTCATCAACTCATCGCCCACGCCCTTGGCGGATCTGCCTCCAAATCTGAGAAAGGTTGGGGGTTGGGCTTGCGAGAGTTCGCTATCACGACACAGAAGTCATGGATGGATCCTGCCCTCAATCGATGTGCTCTCTTTTTTTCGCACCAGGATCAGGTGACAGCGCTGCCTGCTGGAGCAGAGCTCCTTGGTGGCAGTGAGTTTTGTCCGAATGCTATCTACTGCATAGGGGATCAGGTGCTCGGCATTCAAGGGCACCCCGAGATCTCGAGCGGTCTAATGATCCAGATTATCGAACGACTCAAAAAGCAGGTTGGTTTAAAAATATATCGCGATGCGCTCGATTCTCTCAATAAAGGAACGCCCGATGCCATGGCGGTTGCACGCTGGATCATAAATTTCATTAATAAATAGGATGAACTAACGAGTGTCTGCTCCTACACCTTGAGAAGGTATTCTCGCAATCCAAAAAGGTGCGGATAGTCCGATTACACCAGCACCACCAGAAGTCCTTCGTTAGGTGTGCAACGGTATGGAATAGGCACATATGAAGCCGCCATAATCCATCTTTGAGTAAATCAATAAGGGCATTAAAATCCTGTAGTAAAGCAATGATCATCTCCGTGTCTGGAGAAACAACAATGAAAGCGGGTCTGCTCATAAAGCGCGGTTGGCACACCAAAGTGATTGGGTTCCTTGCCTGGTCCTTTGTGTTCGCAGTTATTTATGGCCAATCCCCACTTTACACATCCAATCAAAACTCAAAATTCTTGCACGGCCTGGCGCGCGCTGGTATCGGCTACCTGAGTAACGACTGGCTTGCTAACACAATTGATCCATTGCCCTTTTTCAGCGGATTAGTGTTTATCACAGCTCGTGTATTCCCGGCAGGTACTCCTTTCTATCTATACTACGCGCTGCTTATGGGGGTCTACCTCATAGCCATTCTAGGCATTATGAATGTTATCTTCGACATTAGTTGGGACAAGACCCGTAAGCTTGTCTTCCTGACCCTATTCCTGATCCTTCATTCAGCAGCGCTTCGTTTCCTGCTCTCAAGCGTCGCTGGCGTCGCAGATCCTTTCCTCCTGGAGGGCGGTGTTGCTGGGCAGCGCCTCTTAGGACAGGTGTTCCAACCAGGCACATTCGGTGTTTTCCTGGTCCTCTCGATTTACCTCTTCCTTCGCAGCCAGCCGTACTGGTCGCTGGCATCCCTGGCAGTGGCCGTACATCTCCATTCCGTCTATCTTCTCCCCGGCGCTCTCCTAGTGCTTGCCTACATGTGGATGACCTTTCGCGAACAGAGGAGTGTTATCCAGGCACTTAAGCTTGGTGCAATAGGCCTGATCCTTGTCAGCCCCACCCTGATCTATACAAACAGCATCTTTCGCCCCAGCTCCAGTTATCTAATCTTCCAGGTAAACGAAATCCTCGTTCACTTTCGCAATCCCCACCACGCAGACGTGTCAGCGTGGTGGGATTGGATAGCCGCAATCAAGGTAGCTATCGTCATGGTGGCACTTTTTATTGTTCGGAGAACAAGGTTGTTCCCCATCATCGGCATCGTAGCTTTGGGGTCAGCTCTCCTAACAGCAATTCAGCTCATCACGGATAGCAATTGGCTTGCCTTGATTTACCCATGGCGGGCATCGATCGTGCTTGTACCTCTCTCATCGTCCGTCTTACTTACCTACATAGTTACAAAATTCGTGGACGTTTCCAGAGCCCGCTCCTTTAAATCTCGACAATGGACGAGTATAGCGACTTTCATTCTATTAACCGGCTTGATTATCGCTGGCCTAGCACGCTTCCAGCTAGAAACCATCAGGCAGAAAGATGACAATAGCCGCCTAATGATGGACTATATTCGCGACCACAAATCCCCGACCGATACTTATCTCGTCCCTACAGAAATGGAGGAGTTCAGGCTAGCCACTGGCGCTCCGATTTATATCACTTTCAAATCTGTCCCTTATCTGGATACGGACGTGCTCGAATGGTACGATCGCGTTCGCAAAGCTCGGTTTTTCTATCGGGACCGTGTTGAAGAAGTTAATTGTGATCTGCTCCGTCAATTTCACGAGGGGTATGCTGTTACGCATGTTGTGCTTGATGAAGACCTTCTCCTCATGAGTTGTCCTCAATTAGGAATGGAGTTATATCGAGATAAACACTACGCAGTCTTTCGAATCGAGATTGAATAGAAGCCAGAGATGATAAGTTTAAGGCAATTTCCTATGGGTGCCCTTGCGATTACCTTCCCGAATAAAAACCATTTGTCCTAACAAAAAATCGGTCTGCCATAAGAGCAGGCCGTTTACCATATCGAATAGGATTTAATAAGATTTACATCTCTCTTGAAATCATCCCCCGCACAGCCCGCCGAGCGATCTCAACCGCGAAGTTTGTACCCCGATCCCAGGGATAAACCTGGCTCATGCTGGCGAACCATAGTCCCGGGAGCGGTGTGTGGATATCGGGTATGGCTGAGGAGTGATTTAATGGCGGGACCGGCTGGGCATATCTGGAGCGGAAGAGCCACGTCTCGCGTATCCAGTCTGTGGTGAAGTTGGGGTTCATGCGGGCGAGGGAAGGCACGAAACGTTCAAGCAGTTGATCCTTCGTGAGTCGGAAATACTCATGGTCTACATCGAGATAATCGCCAACATACACAATATGTTCACCGCCGAAGAATTCGGGGCTGAGGAAATTCGTGTGCTCGACGAGAGAGAGGAAGGGAAACCCCGCCTCCTTCGACATATTGTGCCAGTAGATCCCCGCCTCGGAAAGCCGATGCTTTAGAGCCAGGATCATCACCACGGCGCCCATCGATTTCAGCTCCAGAAGCTGCCCTAAATAATCTTTGGGTAAGGCTGGTGCCATCTCGGCCAACTGGGCCGGGGACGTAGTCACCAAACAACGATCAACTTCCAGCGTCTCTTCCTTAGTTCGTACAATTAGACCGCCCGCCGGCGAAGGTTCAATACGCTCGACCGGCGTCTGAAAACGGATTTCAACCCCCATCTCACGCAATCGATCCGCGAATGCGTCCATGAATGCCTGGAACCCACCCTCAAACGTCCCCAAGCTCGGCGTGCGAGCCTTCACTCTAGCCCAGAACCAGGCCATGTTGACTTCTTTGTAGTATTTGCCGAACTTGCCAATCAGAAGCGGCTCCCACAGGATCTGGTAAGCGCGCTTGCCCACCCAGCGTTGAAGCCAATCGTGCGCAGTGTACTTCTCCAACGACTCCCAGCGGGCGACATAACGCAAATATGCGATACCCATACCAAGGCGCAGACGGTCGATGACCGGGAGCCCTCGAAAACGGAGCACCGCCGTTGCCGAGTCTAACGGGTAGAACGACTCATCGAAATAAACTGCGGTGAACGGCCGGGGAAAGAGCACTTTATCACTCCAACCCAATTCCTCGATCAACCCAAGCATATGCGTATCGGAAGCGAACCAATGATGGTAGAACCGCTCGACGGTCCATTCCCAGTGTGGGTCCTTAAATCCGGATGAAAGCCCGCCGACGTAGTCTTCCGCCTCCAGAATGACGACCTCTGCCCCGTCTCGGGCCAGGTCGTACGCTGCTACCAGGCCGCCTATACCTGCTCCAACGATTGCTGCTTTCATGACGAATCCTCCGCTATCTCAGCCTGAACCTGCGACCAAGAGAGGCTTTCGCGCGCCATGTAATAGGCGCCGAGCAGGGTTATCGGCAGCCACAACGCGGCGTGAAGGACAAGCGTATAACCCGCCGCTAAAGCGTTCGGGACACGATAGGCCTCCAGCACGGCAATACCAGGCGCGTCGAATGTCCCTATGTAGCCCGGCGCAGAGGGGATCGTCGTCGCCAGATTTACGATGCCGTTCATAAGCATGAGGGCGAAGAAGCTGACCTCAAAGGGGAAAGCGTGCATCACAAACCAATATTTCCCGGTCTCGAAGAGCCAGATCACAACCGATGTCAAGAACACCATCACCACATCAGCTGGTGAGCGAAGGGATGCTAGACCTTCCAGAAATCGAGCGCTAACGGCGTCGACATTATCACGAAAGCGCTCAGGCACTAATCGATCGGTGAACCATGAGATCACGCGCTTCGACTGCTCCGTTAAAGCCGCCATGAGCAGGAAAACGAGCACTGCGCCCAAAAAGACAGCCGCGCCGACAAGCGCGAGTGCCCGGATGCTCCCAGCGAACCCTGAATCGGCAGTCAGGTTGGTGAGTTCCGGCAGATTGATGAATACAAAAGAGAGCATCACGATCCCGTCGAACGCACGTTCGACGATGATCGTCGCCAGTGAGGCCGAGATCGGCACCTGCTCCTTACGGCGCAGAACGTATGCACGCAATAGCTCGCCGGCGCGCGCAGGGTAGATGTTGTTCCCCATATACCCGATCGCCACAATGGGAAACATCGTCCTGGTCGGAATGGACTTCAAAGGTCGCAGCAAGTAATGCCAGCGCCAGGCGCGCGCCCAAACACCGAGGAAATACACACCCACCCCGGGAAGCAGCCACCAGTAGTTCGCATCACGCAGAGCTTCCCAGAAGGCAGGTAGATTCAGTCCACGCAGTGCAAGCCATACAAACCCGAAGCTTATTGCTACACCCAACCAGAATTGCCAGCGTTTCAAAAGGCCTCCTCAACGCATCGACTATTGTCTCAAGTGATTCGCAAAGGTGTCAACGTACACATCTGATCGAAGCCGCTTCTTCTCATCCATAATAAGCGGCTTTTCACAGCTGCCATTCATGAGAATCGCGGGGTCAAATTTACCCCGCGACACCTCCGCGCTCAATATCCTACCCGAAATAAAAACGAGCGCAAGCATAGCAAACGCTTGCGCTCGCCCGCAGATATACCAGAACCTTCAGACCGCTTCCATGGTGATAGACAACATCCCGTCTAGAATGCGCTCCAATGCCATCGTATGACTGCATAGACCGCGCGTGATAAAGAAATCGCAATCACAGCGCCATACGCCGTCGATAAACTCCACTGTATGTGGGTTATTTTCCCCATCGAAGGTCACATGAAAATTCTCGAAAACGATACGTTCGCGTTCTTCCGCGTAGTGCTTTGCCTTCTCAATCTTCCCGATCATGCCATAGTCCATTTTGCCTCCTCTTGAATCTCAAAGTTAAACAAAAAAGGCACATGGGCGCGCCCAAGTGCCTAATGCCGGTGATTATTTAATTGTCCTGCGACTCCGCTCATAGCGGCAGTCCCTCCCTGGTATATATTTACGCGCATCCAGTATAGTCAATCCGCAGGGCAGAGTCAATCTGCGACCTCCCTACGGCAAACCATCTGGTGATCTACGAAGATGCGTCGGGGTCTCGCCTCCGCAAGCCGCGTGCTTCCGAGCCATCCGAACGCAGCAATTCCTGCCCGAAAGCGCCTACGCTGGGGACAACCCAACATTCAGCTTCAGGATACAGTCCACGCGGATCGAGCAAAACAGGTGTCATCCCCGCCGCTGAAGCCCCGAGAACATCAGCATGGTAGTTGTCACCCAAGTAGAGCGTATCGCCGGGCTCGACGCCGAGTCTTTCCGCAGCAAACAGGAGCAGACGCGGATCGGGCTTATACCATCCCACCTCACCAGCAGCTAGCATCAAATCGAACATATTTGTCAAGCCCAGACTCTCAACGATTTCATCCAAGGGGTCGTTGCGATTCGAGACCAGGCCGAGCTTAAATCCTGCATCTCGCAAACCTGTAAGCGTGGGGATGACATCATCAGGGACACAGTCCTCAGATTCATAGGTCTCCCATATTTTCAACGTCACGGCAAGCGCAAGCTCCTCGGCAAGTGCTTCCTCTGTGCCTAACTGAATAAATTGTCGGCGGGCGTGGTTTACCCAGAAGTCGCGGTTATCCCTCCAGGGTCCAAAACGTTCTAAATCTTCTAACAGCTCCTTTGAATCCGCCCAATACATGTTCACCCAACGCTCCGCCTCGATGCGCTGCTCTGGCTCGACCTCAAGGCCAAGATCAGCCGCGAATTGGTAAAACACGTCGTTTACCGGTGGGTCGCTATGGCGTAGCGTACCGTCTAGATCGAAGAAAACGTTCGAATAACTTTCGAGTAGAAGTTTATTATCCATGGTTGTTTGCTGACGAATAAGTCCACTATCGGCGGTTGACCTCAGGTTGGAGCACAGTGCGGTCAACAATTGCGACCTTCATTGTCCTCGTTTGGATCCATTTACTTTTAAGCTTGGAATCGTCTAGGGTCGGTTTACAGCCTGATGGATTCTCTTCGCCCGAATCCTTCCCGCACACCTCCTTGATAGCTTGTGTAACAGGAGATTTTATCATAGCAAGACAGGTTACTCATCCGCGCCGCTTTAGCTGCGCAGCCAAATTTTATATTCCAGTTTTACATCGCTATTGCATCCGTTTGGCTTTTAGGTAACCTTGTTCGCATACTATTGAGAACGATGGAAGAGAAAAAACGTCACCTTGAACGCATAGATTATTGGCTTACACTCGCGCTCACTGCGCTGACGCTGTTCGTTTACGTACAGACATTGACGCCGAGTCTTTCGTACTTGAGCCCGGACGGCAACGAGTTGGCCACTGTCCCCTACCTGCTCGGCCTGGCTCACTCCCCTGGATACCCAGTCTATACCTGGCTGGGGAAAGTCTTTACCACGCTCCCCTTCGGGGATATCGCCCACCGGGTTAACCTGATGAGCGCCGTTATGGGGGCTCTCAGCATCGGCGGCTTGTACCAATTAATCACAATTTCCCTGAATCCTCGTGTTTCCAGTCCCCTGCTGCGGCGGGCGGCAGCGCTCACCTCGGCGATGCTCTTCGCTTTTTCACTCACCTTTTGGTCACAATCTGTGATCGCAGAGGTCTACGCACCAAACATCGCCTTTATCGCTCTGACACTGCTCGCCCTTCTGCATTGGGAGAGGACCCGGCGAGACCGCGATTTCTTCTTGTTCGCGCTGGTTTTCGGGTTGTCGCTTGGAACCCACATATCGAATCTCGGATTTGCCCCTGCCTTCGTCGTCTTTATTCTCTTGACTGACCCATCCACACTCAAACGCCCGCGATGGTGGTTCGCGGCAATCGCTGGTTTCGGGATCGGCATTCTCCAGTTCCTTTGGCTGCCGCTCAGAGCGGAAACGCTGACTGATCGCATGATGCTTGAACGGGCACCGGTGACAATCATAGGTATGTACAGGTATACATTGGGAGCGTTCTCGCAAATTAAATTCGCCTTCCCGATTGAGGAATTGCCTTTACGTCTCGTCCTTTATATTGATCTTATCCGCAATGAATTTGGTCTTGCAGGGATTCTCTTCGGGCTCTCAGGGTTGTTTTCGCTGCTATTCCAACGCACGAAGTACTACTTCCTCCTGGTGCTGATGTACCTGGTTCATGTGTGGTTTTTCATCCAGTACCGCGTCTTCGATCTGGAGGTCTTTTTTCTCGCTGCGCATTTCCTGTGGGCAATCTTCATCGCCTTCGGGATTGCCGAGCTCTTGGGCGCTCTTGAGTGCTTGGTTATGCGTTTGAGAAGCAGCTTAGCTGCACAAGTTCTCACCTTCACGCTTGTATCGTTAACGATCCTTATCGGTCTTTTCCCCCTGGCACGAAATTGGTTCAAATCGGATCGATCTGATGACGTTGCGGTCAACGATTTCTACGCCAATGTTTGGGAGATCCTTCCCGAGAATTCCGCTCTGATCACTCGAGGCGGGGTCATGGGCTATGATGCTTTCTACTGGCCCTTGATTTATAACACTCGCTCAGACGTGTTCCTGCCGACACTGCCAACGCCCTTCCCCGTCTCGACAAGTCTCGAAGGTCTCGATCTATACAGCGCAACCCCGGTTAACGAAAGCCAGAATGCGAGGGGGCCCGGCGCATTGCCACCCAACCTTCTTCCAAAAAATCTCTGGCAGGTTCCCGTCCTTATCGGCGCACACCAAAACCAGCCGGGACTATTAAGCCAGCGAGGTCGGCTTGTGCTCTACCATCTCACCGAAGAACCGCCTGAAATGATCATAGATACAGCTTCCCCCACTACCCAACTCAATATCAAACTTGGTGGCGTGACTCTACTGGGCATCGATCTCGAGCCCAGATCGGTTGAGAGTGGAGGAAGAATTCACCTCACGCTGTACTGGAAAATCATGAGACTTGACAGATACGGTGTCGAACTCTCAATCAGCGATTCCATCCTCGAGGCACATGAGCTCGGTTTTGGAAATCTAACTCGTTATCATAAAGAGGTTGGCTTTTCCCTGGACAGCGTGATCATCGAGGATTACTGGTTGGTTTTACCATCGACAACACCAGCCGGAACACATGATCTGAATATTCGTCTATTGGTCGGTGGAGAGACCTACCCGATCGCTGAGATTCTCGTCCTCGATGAAGAAAAGGATATGGAACGATGGCTAAAAATCGCTGGGGAATCATAATCGGCGGCATATTATTAATCGTAATGCTTATGTTGGGTTCATTTTCCATGGGGGTTTATCTTGGCCGCCTGGGAACGAATCAAGAAGCTCCAAGGGATAATGCAGTAGCGCCTCCGTCCATCCCTCCTCAGAATCCACTCCAAGAGAAAGTCGGGGAGGATATCCAGGTCAATAACCCGGACCTGGTCGGTCGTCTTAAGTTCGTTGGGAAGGACGGAATCCAGCTCACCACAGAACAGGGGAATAAATTCATCGTGGTTGAAGAAGAAACACGCGTGTGGAATTGGAGTGGGGAAACGCTCCAGTTACGTGATCTTAGGCGTTACGACATC
>Ga0114922_10001659_pt1 | contig 21063 bp, 14 predicted proteins | sample AartaG_FD_100975 | JGI IMG/M metagenome (GOLD analysis project Ga0114922, IMG submission 100975) | Deep subsurface microbial communities from Aarhus Bay to uncover new lineages of life (NeLLi) - Aarhus_00045 metaG | ecosystem: Environmental > Aquatic > Marine > Oceanic > Sediment | place...
GGGAGGAGGATTATTTTGGAAGCGCGGTCTTCGGCACCCTCGATCTGAACATCCCTGTACAGAACAGAGAGCTGCAGCAGATGGTGAAATCCCCGCGGGATATGAGCATGGAAGAGCTGGCCGGGAGTATGGCTGGCCTGGAAGTCGGATCAAAGTCATACAACATTCATGTGATGGAACAGCACAAACGCATCGCCATTCCTTTTGCATGCATATTGTTCGTGTTTCTGGGCACACCCTTTGCGGTGACCAAGGGGAGAAGCGGCAAGGGACTGGGGCTCGGTATAGGGGTGGTTATCATATTCATGTACTATGTGCTCCTCCTCGCCCTGGAACCGGTTGGGAGAGCAGGTGTGATTAAGCCTGCCCTTGCCATGTGGCTTCCCAATATACTCTTTGTCATTGTCGGGGTTTTCAACCTCGTGAGAAAGGGGCGTGTATGAAAATCTTCCCGGGAAAAACCTACTCGCTGTTTATCATCAGGGAATATGTCAAGGTGTTCTTCATATGCATGATCTTTATCATCGGCCTCTCATTCATCGTGCGGACACTTCAGAAAACCAGCGCCCTGAAGATGTACACAGTGATTCAAAATATAGCCTTCCGCATAATCGAAACTCCTGAAATCATCTCCAGGGAAGCGCTTCTTCCCTCCTGCATGTTCGCTTCTGTATACACCATGAGTATTCTAACGAAAAACAGGGAGATTCTCGCCCTTCGCAGCTGCGGGGTGAGCGCGTACCGGATTATTTCACCGCTCATCTTCGTGGGTGTACTTATTGGAGCGGGCTCTCTGGCCTTTGAGGACAGGGTCGTTATGAAGAGTTTTGAAGTTCGGGAGCGTTACAAGGCTCGTATCCGTGGTGAAGAGGTGGACACAAATCTCAAGGACAGAAGTAACATCGTCGTTTTCGGAGAGAACAGCATCATCTTTAAGATCGATCATTTTGCGGCAAAGGCCTCTGAGATGACGGGTATCATCGTCCTTCAGAAGGATACATCGGGCTATGTACGGTTTAGATTGGACGCGCGAAAAGCGAAGTGGGAAGATGGACGATGGATCTTTTATAATGTGGTCCAGCGGGTCTTTCGTGATGATGGAAGCATTATGGAGGAGACGCAATTTGAGACCCTTCCGACAGACATTAGGGACAACCCGGATTATTTTGGAAGGGATCGAAGAAGACTTGAAAACATGACCTTGAAAGATGCGTATAACTATGTGCGAAATATCAAGAGAATGGGTCTCGATTATGAGGGAGCCATGACCAAGTTTTATCGAAAAATTGCCCATCCAATTACCCTGCTGCTGGTGATCATGATCGGCCTTGCCCTTGGCAGCATGCCCTTCAAGAACGCGCTGGTCATCAGCTTCGGCATGACGCTCATTACCGTGCTCGCCTTCTTCTTCATTATCGAAATCGGACAAACCTTCGGCAGTTCCGGTCAGATTTCTCCCGTTCTTGGCGGTTGGATTGGAAACATAGTATTTTCTATAGTGGCTGTCCTTATGCTCAGAAAAGTCAGGGTATAGCAAATACCGCCACAATGGTAAAATCACACAATGGCACATGACAGTATCATCATCAAGGGTGCCCGTGCCCACAATCTCAAGTCCATCGATGTCGAACTCCCCCGCAACAGGCTCATCGTTATAACGGGCCTCTCGGGTTCGGGAAAGTCCTCGCTCGCCTTCGACACTATATACGCTGAGGGTCAGCGCCGCTATGTTGAATCTCTGTCAGCCTACGCCCGTCAGTTTCTCGGCCTCATGGAGAAACCCGACCTCGACTATATAGAAGGGCTGTCACCTGCTATCAGCATCGAGCAGAGACAGGCGGGGAGAAATCCGCGTTCAACGGTCGGAACCATCACAGAAATTTATGACTATATGCGGCTTCTCTTTGCGCGGGTAGGAACCCCCTTTTGCTACAACTGCGGCCGTGAGATCAAGAGCCAGACGGTCGATCAGATCGTAGACCGCATCATGAACTATCAAATGGGTGAAAGACTCGTGCTGTTTGCACCGATCGTACGCGGGAGGAAGGGTGAGTTCAAAAAGGTTTTTGAAGATGCATCGCGGAGCGGCTTCGTGCGTGTGAGGGTGGACGGGAAGATGATGCGCATAGAGGAGGCCTTAGAACTGGGATTGAGCAAACAGCGGCGGCACAGTATTGACGTCATCATCGATCGGGTCATTCTAAAAAAGGGAAGCAGAAAGCGGATCGCGGAGTCGGTTGAGACGGCGGGTGGATTGACCGATGATCTGCTCGGCGTGATACGGGAGAGCGGTGAGGAGGAACTCTTCTCCAGACGGCTGGCCTGTGTGACCTGCGGGATCAGCTACCCGGAGATAGAACCCCGGCTGTTTTCATTCAACAGTCCCTACGGTGCATGCCCTGAGTGCATGGGTCTTGGACTCAAACTGGAGTTCGATCCCAATCTCATCATTCCAGACAGGTCACTCTCCTTCAACGAGGGTGCGATACGGACCTCCCAGCCGCGCTCCACCTGGGCACGGGATTCCTACCGTGCCTTCTGCGAACGTTTTGGAATTACCCTCGACACGCCCATTCATGACATACAGGATGATCTGTTTCACAAACTCCTCTACGGAACAGACGAGGAGGTTACTTTTATACACAATCACACCAACGGGAAGGGGCGGTGGGAATACACCTCGCGGTTCGAGGGTCTGGTTAAAAACCTCGAGAGGCGCTACCGCGAGACGAACTCAGAAAAAATCCGTGAATGGATGGAAGAGTTTATGAAAGAGATTCCCTGCCCGGTGTGCGGTGGGAGACGGCTCAAGCCAGAGAGTCTCTCGATTCGAATTGATGACCGTTCTATTATCGATGTAACAGAGATGCACGTCGTACAAGAGCTCGAATTTTTCAAGTCGATCTCCTTCTCAGAGCGAGAGGAGATTATCGCCCGGCAGATCGTCAAGGAGATCGTGGCAAGGCTCTCGTTCCTGAAAAATGTTGGTATCGGTTATCTCTCTCTGGACCGGAAGGCAGAAACACTCTCCGGTGGTGAGGCACAGCGCATACGTCTTGCAACACAGATCGGTTCGGGACTTGTGGGTGTTCTCTACATACTTGATGAACCAACAATCGGCCTTCATCAGCGTGACAATCGGCGCCTGCTGGATACGCTGTTTCATCTCCGGGATACAGGCAACACACTGATCATCGTTGAGCATGACGAGCAGACGATTAGGAATGCCGATCACATACTGGACCTCGGTCCCGGGGCGGGCGAGCATGGCGGGCGAATAGTCGCACAGGGAACCCCCGAAGAGGTGCTTAAGAATACACATTCGCTCACGGGTCAGTATCTCAGGGGTGAGCTCTTCATAACTACACCCCAGCGCCGGCGCAGGGGCAACGGCAAGACACTCACCCTGTCGGGTGTTTGGGAACACAATTTAAAGAACATCACGGTCCGGTTCCCCCTTGGTATATTTATTGCCGTCACCGGTGTCTCGGGTTCCGGCAAATCGAGCCTCGTGAATGACGTCCTCTTTCCCGTACTGGCAAATCGTGTAAACCGGTCGTCACACAGGGAGGGAGAATACGATGACATCACGGGTGTGGAATATATCGACAAGGTGATCGACATAGATCAGTCACCCATTGGAAGGACCCCCCGATCCAACCCTGCCACCTATACGGGACTGTTTACCCCCATCAGGGAGCTCTTCGCGTCCCTTCCCGCGGCGAAGATAAGGGGATATCAGCCGGGTCGGTTCTCCTTCAATGTACAGGGCGGGCGATGTGAAAACTGTCAGGGACAGGGCACCATTCGCATCGAGATGAATTTCCTGCCCGATATATTTGTTACCTGCGATGTGTGCAAGGGAAAAAGGTACAATCGTGAAACCCTGGAGGTTGCGTACCGTGGAATGAACATCACCGATGTGCTTGATATGACCGTCGACAAGGCATACGATTTCTTTGACACGATCCCGCAGATTAAGAAGAAGCTCGAAACCATCAGGGAGGTGGGGCTGGGATATATACGACTCGGACAACCGGCCACCACACTTTCGGGTGGCGAGGCGCAGCGGGTCAAGCTCTCATCAGAGCTTTCGAAGCGCAGTACGGGGAAGACCTTCTACATCCTCGATGAACCCACGTCGGGACTTCACTTTGATGATGTGCGGAAATTGCTCTCCGTACTTCAGAAATTTGTTGAGAGCGGCAATACGGTGCTGGTAATAGAGCACAATCTGGATGTGATCAAGAATGCAGACCACATCATAGACCTTGGGCCAGAAGGGGGAGACGAGGGGGGCGAGGTCATTGTGACGGGAACTCCCGAAGAGGTGGCGAAACACAGACGGAGCCACACCGGTGCATATCTTCAGAAAATCCTGTCTCTGCACCCCTAGGGTCCATCCTGAGCATCAGATATGCGTCTGTTTCAGTGAGGTATGGGCTGACCCCTTGCCCACAAGAGGAAAGGTGAGTGTGATGCGCTGACCCTTTTGTCTTTTCTGCACCGTAATGTTTCCGTTAAATGAGTCGAGCATGGCGCGTGGAACGAGGTCTGCCGGCTGCTGTGGTTTGAGGTCGTCCTTCAGCGTCGCAGTGACAGAGATGACAATGGTGTTGTGTGCAATGTTCGGCTCTATGCGCAGCGTTCGATACTGATCATTGAGCAGCTTCATGCATAGATTGACCACTGTATAGAAGAGCGGGTTTGAGAGCACCGATACATGCTCCAGTTCTCTGTGTCCTGCGATGACAATGCTGGTGTGCTGTTCCTTGGCAATAGGTCTGAGGAAGGAAAGGGCCCTCTGAAGAACGATGTGCACTCGCTCCGGTCCGGTCCGGTCGTAGTCTATGCGATAGAGGTGGAGGAGTTGCTTCACAATGGTGCCTATGCGCTCCACCCCCTTTTCCATGAGCTTCAGCTCCTTTGCACAGGAAGCCGCAATATCAGCTGAGGACAGTTTGAATTTCAGGGTATCGATGAGGAGATAGAGACTCTGCAGCGGGTTGTTTATCTCATGGGCAATGCTTGCTGCAAGCTTGCCTGCATGGGCAATGCCTTCAGTTGCGAGCTGATCACTGAAACTGACACGCTCGTCGATACGCATCTTTCGCACAGCGGCAGCATTGTTTACTATGTTCATAAGTTCGTCCGGCTGAAAATCCCCCTTTCGGAGATAGTAAAAGATGTTTTCCTCCGTTGCCTGAACAGGTGTCCAGTCATCCTCGAAACCGGTGATAACGATATTAACGATATCCGGATCGATCTCCCTCCGCACCCACTGAACGAGATCCTTGCCGGAAATGCCCGGCAGCCTGAGATCATAGAGCACGATGTCGTAGCTGTTGTGAAGCAGGAGGGCCCGTGCCTCCTCCGCACTTCGTGCCGTGTCGCAGCGATATGTCTTCTGAAGAATTTTCAGGAGAAACTTACGGTAGAAATTCTCATCCTCGATAATGAGTATGTTTAACATGCTATCCTTTCCTTTCCGGAAAGATGATTTCTATGATGGTACCCCCGCCACTGCGGGGAAGTGCCTTTATGGAGCCGCCGTGCAGTGTCACCATCTTTCTCGTAATGCTCAGGCCGATCCCCGTTCCATTGGCCCTGCCGGTTGTGGTGAAGAATGGCTCGAATATCTGATCCATGTTGTCCCTGTCAACACCCACGCCGTTATCCATGAAGTGGATAAGGGTTTTCCCCTTCTCCTTCTTGCACTGGGCTTCAATCGTTCCCTTGTCTTTCACCGCATTGATGGCGTTGTTGAACAGGTTGATGAAGATCTGGGTAATCATGTTACGATCGGCAAAGAGTGCGCATGGGCCCACTTTGTTCGTAAAGGTGATTTTCTTGCCCTTTATCTTGTGTTCAACGAGGGTGTATACCTCATCGATGACTGATGCAAGCTCAACCGTTTCAAACTGTCCGGGCTCCTTCTTCGAGAACTCCATGATACTGTCTATGATGGAAAACGCCTTCTCCATGCTCTGGGAAATGAGACGCAGGTTCTCCTCGATATCCATGTCCCTGACCTGTTTGCCCTCGGTTTTACGGGTTATCTTGACCGTGCCCGCCTGCACATCGGACAGAATGAGCTCGGGTATTCCCTTGGCCGCGGCGAGGGGGCTTCTGAGATTGTGGGCAATTCCTGCAGCCAGTTCTCCAAGAGTCGCCATCTTCTCTTTCTGTATCAGTATCTTCTCCTCCTCTATCCGCTCAGACACATCGTTGATGAGCAGGAGAATCTGTTCTGTACCCTCAATGGGGATGCTCTCAATGAGTAAATGATGCTGTCTTCCCTCATGCAGTACGGTAACATCTGTTGCCTGCCTCTCACGCTCCACATCTCCCAGCTTTTTCTTGAGATCTTCCCTGGTGAACAGGGTGAGGGTAAACAGATTTTTGTTTTTGAGAGATTCCCTCAGCACACGTTCCGCTTCTCGGTTGTACTGTATGATCGAACCTTTTTTTGTTATGGTCAGCATGCCTATGGGGGTGGTGTCGAGGATGAGGTCATTCAGATTTTTCAGACCTTGGCGTCTGCCGTATTCCTCCTTCAGTTGTTTGACCGCGATGTTCAGGTTTTCAGTTTTTACCCTGTTGGTAAGGTGAAGCCGTACATTGCTCAATCCCAGTGCCAGATGATCGATAAAGGATACAAGTTCCTTCCTGTTAGCTGCCTCTGGTTGTGCTATGGCCATGCGGCCTATCTCCTCCTCGCCGTTGGTGATTATGGGAAAGAGCTCAAAGCCTTCAGCCAAGGTCATTTCGCCGCGGCTAACGATTTTCTCCCTCTCCTCGAAATCCCCATCGTCAACACTCTCGAAATCCTCACCAAACAGACGGGGTCTGCGGGATGCGCAGAGGACCGATTTCTCCTTGTTGAGATAGAGCTCGAGCCAGGCATTGGGGAAAGGGAAATAGTGCATGAGCGATCGGAGTGACAGTTTCGTTGCCGATACCAGGTTCTTCTCATGGAGACAGAAGCGTGAAATCCTGTTCAGTTCAACGCAGAGGCTGCTCTTGCGGTGTATCTCTTTGGATTTCTTCTGATTGTCGAGATACATGCTGCCAAGCTCCCTGTTCGCCGAAGCGAGAAGCTCGAAGTATCCCTTGATATCGGTCTTCGGTATGTTCAGAGCCTCAGCAAAGGTTTCCAGATACTCCCGCGAATCGGTGAGTATACGGTCCATGGATGACTGATCGAGACCAAGCATGGCAATCAACTGCTTGCTGACCTGATAGGGAGGCTCAGCGGCATGTGTGTTGAATCCGCTTATATGGGCTATCTGATTCGCCATTGCCACTATCGAGGTTGTACTGTCTGGATTCTGGGTAAGATAGTCTATACTCCGGTGATGGTTGCGTACCGGGTTTATGAGGTTTTCTGAGAGTTCCCAGTATTTGAACAGGAAAGCGGAAACATCGGAATGATCGAATCCAAATACCTGCTGCTCTGCTTCCATGAAGGTTACTTTCAGGTCCTTCACAAGATCAGTGGCCTTCCGGTACTCTGTCGCATCGGAGATGAGCAGTATTGCCTTTCCGATATCGTGCAGCAGCCCTGCCGTATAGGCATTTATCTCCGAATCCACTCTGCCCGTGTTCAGTTCTTTTGAGATTTCCTCTGAAATGACGGCCGAGGCTATGGAGTGGAGCCAGAACCCGTGGTAATCGAACCATTTATTTTTGCCCTCGGAAAATATGTCATGAACCGTTATACTGAGCAAGAGGCTCTTGATTATCTTATTCCCGAGGAGTTTAGCCGCGTCCTTGATATTCGAGATGCGGGTACCCGTGGTGTACATGGGTGAATTGGCAATCTTGAGTATCTTGAGGGTGAGGGAAGGGTTTTCCCGTATGATTGACGCAATCTCGGCTGCAGATGTGTCCATGGAGAGGGTCTTGGAGATTGCTATCTTCGCGATTTCAGGCAGCGTTGGTATCTCGCGAATATCGATGAGATCGGTCAGTTTAATTTCTACAGGGTCCACTTCAGGCCCTCGTTTCACAGGAGTAGCGACGCAGGCATCAGGCCTACGTCCGATTACTAACAGTATCGGGAATTGGGTTCTGGAGTTTTAATCAAACCCTAGGCATACTGCTCTCTATTTTAATTATAATACTGTTCTGGAGTATGATACATGGCGGATTATCTGCTTGCAGGGCCCGGTGCAGGGCTGTTTCCTGACACAGGGGACCTCGAGAGCAGCCTTTAAGGATAACAAAGCGATATAGTCCCCGAATGGATGAGGAAAAGAAGACACAGCTTCTCACAGGATGGCGCAGTGTAGTGTCTCAGACACTGTACCGATAAAATGTACTTACTCCTCCTGTTTCGCCTGTTCAACCAGCTGAATGAGTCTGTCAAAATCCGTGTCTTCGAGGTTTTTTCTGTCTACCTCTATAATTGCCGCTACTGCTTCAATTGTGGAATTGTTGAAATAGGTGCGCAGCAGCTGCATAATGGCAGAGGTCTTTACCTTCTTGATAGGTGTGGTGGATGAGTATACGTACTTCCGACCTTCCTTCACATGGGTTATAAAGCCCTTGTTTTCGAGGATGTTCATCATCGCACGAACCGCAGAATAGCTTGGAGGATTGGGTATCTCACTGAGTACTTCCCTAACGGATGCCCTTCCCCTTCTGTAAATGACCTCCATAATCTGTCGCTCACGTTTGCTTAAATCGTGGTGCACATTCTCCTCCTTGGTGAGAATCCATGCTATTAGCTTAGCATTTATTGCATGGTCTGTCAAGCAAATAATTGGCGAGAGAGAAAAGGGATGCTTCACCTGCCATTTTCCGTGCCAGGTCTTTTGTATTGACAATGGAGGGGATGCATACTATTCTTTGTCTGTTCAGGGCGGCATAGCCAAGGGGTAAGGCGACGGTCTGCAAAACCGTTATCCGTCGGTTCAAATCCGACTGCCGCCTCATTTTTTTGCCATGAGCAACGACACCCGCACACACCATCCGCTTTCGGTGATATCCCTCGTTGTCACAGCAGTACTCTGGAGCTCAGGCGGAGTTCTCATCAAACTTATCGACTGGAATCCTCTTGCCATTGCGGGAATGCGCAGTGCTATTGCCGCTGCCCTGATCATGATCGTGGTCAGGAAACCAAAATTCCATTTCTCCCTTGCACAGATCGGCGGGGCAATCAGCTTTTCCGCAACGGTCATATGCTTTGTCAGTGCTACGAAACTCACCACAGCGGCCAATGCCATACTCCTGCAATACACTGCCCCGGTATACACAGCCCTCTTTGCCTGGAGATTTCTCGGTGAGAGGACCTCGTGGGTTGACTGGGCAACCATCGCCGTTGTCTTTGGCGGTGTAACGCTCTTCTTCCTCGACGATCTCTCGCGCGGCGGTTATATAGGAAACATACTAGCACTCCTGGCAGGTGTGGCGCACGCCTGGCTGGGGCTCTTTCTTCGTAAACAGAAGGATGCATCCCCCTACGAGTCAATTATGCTCGGCAACATGCTGACCGCAGTCATCGGTCTTCCCTTCATGTTCGGAGCGAGTCTCGGCATACTCGACTGTACCGGTCTTGCACTGCTCGGTGTATTTCAGCTCGGTTTTTCCTATATTTTCTACGCATATGCCATTAAACGGGTACGCGCTCTCGATGCAATGCTCATATTCATGATCGAACCCATTCTCTCACCTATCTGGGTCTTTCTGGTTGTCGGCGAATCACCGGGACGGTGGGCCATAGTGGGCGGCGCCGTGGTCATCATCTCCGTAACGATCCGAGCCATCCATGCCCTGAGGGGGTAAGGAAAATTATCCTGAATTGCGAGAACCTGCGCCCTTCTAGTCTGTACTTCTCTGAACCATTTACATTGGCGGGGAATCGTGTTACATTAACCCTGCTAGCAGTGAATACAGGGTGTATCAGGATTGCATGCTGCCGGAGTGGTGGAATTGGCAGACACAAGGGACTTAAAATCCCTCGGAGCGTAAACTCCGTGCCGGTTCAAGTCCGGCCTCCGGCAAAAGGGGAGTAAACGTATTCCAACGATCAGGCATCCCTCTACTATTTCTGTGTAAGAAATCGTCGATGGTCTCCCCATGGGGTTACCTCATCTCCTCCCGGATTCTGACTCATGGTGAAACCACGCATCATCGTGCATGTTGATATGGATGCCTTCTACGCATCCATTGAACAGATGGACCATCCCGAGTACAGGGGACAGCCCCTTGTGGTGGGTGCAGACCCTCGGGGAGGAAGGGGGAGGGGTGTGGTTTCAGCTGCCTCCTATGAGGCGAGAAGTTTCGGCATACATTCCGCACTCCCCATTTCGACTGCATATAAACGCTGCCCCGATGCCGTTTTCCTGCGTCCCAGGTTCAAACGCTACACCCGGCTTTCGATGATGGTGATGAAGACCCTCGGCAAATTCTCACCGCTTGTCGAGCAGATCAGCATCGATGAGGCGTTCCTCGACTGTACGGGGACAGAAAAACTGTTCGGTAAGACAGATTCTCTGGGTCTGCTCATCAAGGAAAGCATCAAGCGGGAAACGGGGCTTATAGCCAGTGTTGGCATTGCAACGAACAAGTCCCTTGCGAAAATCGCCTCCGATCTGCACAAACCGGACGGGCTCTGTATCTGTCCGCCCGGTGAGGAGCGGGAGTTTATGGGCCCCTTGCCGCTCAGGTATCTCTGGGGTGCGGGAAAAAGAACAGTTGAGAGACTCGAAGGAATGGGGTTTGAACTGGTCCGCGACATACAGAGCTGCCCGCAGGAAAAGTTGAATACCCTGTTCGGCAAATACGGCAAAAAGCTCTGGGAGCTTGCGAATGGTATGGATGAGCGTCCTGTTTCACGATCCAGCCCAAGAAAGTCCATAAGTCAGGAGATAACCTTTCATGAGGATATCGATCAGGATGCCTATGTTGAGCATGTACTCTTTCAGTTGTCGGACAGCATAACCCGTAAGATGAGAACTGAGGGAATACGGGGAAGAACCGTTAATCTGAAGATCAGGCTGGCGCCCTTTGAGACCTATTCCCGCAGCCACACACTTCCACAACCTGTACATGACATGCAGACGGTGCGGAGTACCGTTCTGGCGCTCTACCGGGATTTTGATAGGAAGGGCAGGAGGGTCCGTCTTGTGGGTGTGGGTGTTTCAAATCTCGACAGCGATGAGGAACGCGTCGCCCAGCAACTCGACCTCTTTTCCGAGGATGAGGGTGGGCTCGATGAGACGGACAGGGTGCTCGATCAGATGAAACGCCTCTACGGGGACAAGGTGACGCGTGCATCCTTTCTCCCTCCCCACTGATGGGCAGGTTGCATGCATCTGATGGTCCATTGGGAGGCAGGAGCTGGGGCGGAAGGGGTGTTGAATACGTCGTCCCTGCATTCTATAGTGAGGTCGGGATAGGGCAGCCTATAGGTCGATTGATGCAATGAACATTTTCAGACTGAACAGAAATTACAAAAACCTGACCCGCCTGATGAGGATCATCAGCATAGTAGCAAAGTACGGTTTTTCCGCATTCCTTGCACGCATTCGAGCAGGGCTCGGCATCTTGCCTGAACGGGTGTTTCAGACAACTCAGGAGGCCTCCACAAAGGCCCTGACCGAGCCTGAGCGTGTCCGGATGGTAATTGAGGAGCTCGGGCCTGCATTTATCAAGATGGGGCAGATTTTAAGCCTTCGTCCCGATATCATTCCTCCGGCATATGCTCACGAGCTTGAGAGTCTCCTCGATCGAACACCCCCTGTCCCTTTCCCTGCAATACGAAAGATCATCGAAGAGGAACTTACTACAGGGCTTGAGGAAATATTCGAGGAAATTGATGAAACACCGGTTGCCTGTGGGTCAATTGCGCAGGTGCACCGGGCTGTGTTGAGAGAGGGAGGGGAGACGGTTGCGGTGAAGGTGCTCAAACCCGGTACCCGGGAGACTGTCGAGACAGATCTGAGCATCATAAGCTATCTGGTAAAACTTGCACAGAGTTATATTCCGGAGCTCGATCAGTACAGGCCCATGCAGCTGGTCAGAGAGTTCTCCGAGATACTGCACGATGAGCTCAATTTCATCAAGGAAGCTCATGTGATAGAGCGGTTTGCACGTTTCTTCGGACGGACGGAGGGTGATATTATCCATATTCCGAAGGTGTATCTACGCTATTCTGTGCGCAGCGTCCTCATCATGGAGTATATCAACGGAATCAAGATATCCGATGTGGCGGCTCTGAACGGTGCAGGCATGGATCTTATGGCCATCGCAGAAAACGGTGCCCGGACGGGGCTCCGGGAGATCTTTGAATTCGGGTTCTTTCACGCCGATCCACATCCGGGAAATATCTTCGTGCTCCCCGGAAATGTGATTGCGCCCGTTGATTTTGGGATTACCGGGTATGTGGACGAGGAGGGTGTGCAGGTCATCGGCAACATCTTTCTGGGAATTATCGACCGTGATGTGGACCGGGTGATACGGTACCTCAGGCGGTACGATTTCATAGGCCCGGGTTTAGATCTCAGGAGGCTCAAATCTGAATTGTATGATGTCATCGATCTCATCGGCGATTCCCGGCTTGAGGAAATCGATACGGCCTCCACGCTCCAGGCGCTGTTCAACCTTATACGTCGATATCGTATCCAATTTCCAGGGGAATACTTCCTCATTCTTAAGACCATACTGCAGATCGATGGGCTCGGGAGGAGGCTCTACCCGGCTTTCAACGTGACGAAGATCGCAACTCCCTTTATCAAGAGATGGTTTTACCAGCGGTACCATCCGAAGAGATCGCTGCGGGAACTGTATTTCTTTGTCGACGATTTACAGCACTACATGAAAATCCTGTCAACGGGGATGGGGACCCTCATCAAAAGGATTGGTCTTAACAGGATGAGAATACCGCTCTATCATGAAAACCTCGATCGGGCGGTTAGTGAGCTTGACAGGACAGGAAACCGCTTGTCCTTTGCCATCATCATAGCCGCGCTCCTGCTCTCATCCTCCATTCTTGTGCAGACCAGGATAGGTCCCTTCATCAAGGGATATCCAATCGTGGGTTTGCTGGGATTTCTCTCAGCAGCAGTCATGGGGTTGTGGCTGCTCATCGCTATCATACGATCGGGAAAACTATAGTGATAATAGATGCAGGAGGAGGGAGTTGTGCATGAAAGCAGTAATGAAGAAGGGCGTATTGACGGTACCGGATCAGGTTTCCATACCCTTTATCATCGGTGACGGGATCGGTCCCGATATCTGGCATGCGGCGGTGAGAGTATTTGAGAGTGCAGTACAGAAGTCATACGGTGAAAAGAGGAAAATACTCTGGAAGGAGGTTCTTGCCGGCAGCAAGGCACATGAGAAGACTGGTCAGTGGCTGCCGGAAGAAACGGTGAATATACTGCGCGAGTACCTGATTGGTATTAAGGGGCCGCTTACCACGCCGGTTGGCGGCGGGATTCGAAGCCTCAACGTGGCACTGCGTCAAAAACTCGACCTCTACGTCTGCCTCCGTCCCGTGCGTTATTTCAAGGGCGTCCCCTCTCCTGTTCGGAGGCCGGAGCTTGTGGACATGGTTGTATTCAGGGAGAATACTGAAGATGTGTACGCCGGATATGAGCTCGAGGAGGGCCGTGAAGAAACGGGAGAGCTGATCTCCTACATGCGGGATTCCTATGGGTGGAATATACCTGAGGATTCCGGGATCGGCATCAAGCCGGTCAGTATACGCAGGAGTAGGAGGCTCATCGATGCGGCTATTCAGTATGCCCTGCGTTACGGCCGAAAGAGCATCACGCTTGTGCACAAGGGGAATATACAGAAATTCACTGAGGGCGCATTCAGAAAGTGGGGCTATGAGCTTGCCCGGGAAAAGTATCCGGATAGGCTCATCACCTGGGATGAATACAGCAAGTTGAAAGACAGGGATATGGTGAAGGACCGCGTACTCATAAAGGACACCATCGCAGATATATTCTTCCAGCAGTCTCTCACGCGTGCAGCCGAGTTCGACGTGATCGCGACGACGAACCTGAACGGCGACTACATATCTGACGCCCTTGCAGCACAGGTAGGGGGCATAGGTATAGCCCCGGGCGGCAATATAAACTACGAGACCGGCCATGCGATATTCGAAGCGACCCATGGAACGGCACCGAAATATGCGGGACTGGATAAGGTGAATCCCACGTCGGTGATTCTTTCCGGAGAGATGATGCTCAGGTACATGGGATGGGATGAAGCTGCCAACCGAATCATAGGGGGCTTGGAAAAATCCATCGAGGAGCGTATCGTTACCTACGATTTTGCGCGGCTCATGGAAGGAGTGCATGAGGTCAAGTGCTCTGAGTTTGGAAATGCGATCATGGATCGGATGTGAGCGGATGCGAATCAACGTTCGCGGAGATAGGGAGCTATATCCGTTTCCTCTGCCGTGGATACAGCGGTAAGGCTGCGCCGGGGGTAGTTGTACATGTACAGCTCCCGTACGGGTGTTGATGCGGGATCATCCCCTGAGGGTGAGCTTGCTATTATGTAGATGCTGTGTATGGCTTCGGAAAACTCCATGAAGGGTGAGATGATAACCTCTTCGATGGTAAAATCGAAGGTCTTGCTGAATATCTTGCCGCTGTTCCGGTCGTATATCCTGAGCTCTCTCCTGTCTTCGAATCGGTAGAGAATGTAGCGGTCATCGGGGCTTACCCCCAGGAGATGTATGGGTCCCTCATCCCTGAACACTTCACGCAGGTGCTGGCCCGGTTTCTTGTACTGTATGGCAAGCACCTGATTGTCCATAACCGTGTAATAGGTGAAGCGAGAGAGAATGTCCCCCCTCCCTTCACCGCTGAATGAAAGATAGTAGAGCACGTCACCTGAGGGGATGTTGATAACTAGTACCGTGTCCCCGTCATACACCACGCATACAGACCCGTCATCGGCAATGAGTGGAAGGCCCTCATCCGGTGAGAAGTGTTCGGTGAGCTTGATACTCTCGTTATTGTAGGCCCGATAGAGGAACAGATCGGTATCGATTGAGTAGAGTATTGCTTCCCCATTGGGTGCCTTCCTTACATATTCAATGTTCTCCGCAACAACGGTTCGCCCCTGGCCATCACTGCGCACCACACCAAGACTCAGACGGTCGCCGATACGGTCGACGTAATAGACGCTTCGATTGTACAGGAATCCCACCTCCCTGAAATTGCGGCCGTTGTGTAATCGCTTGATGGTACCAAGATCATTGAAGATGATGTAGATAGCCTGACGGTCGACACCGCGGCGTAACACCGAAGCAACCGTCTCATTGTCATAGTGCAGTGCATTGTAGAGGAAATAACCCGATGTGTCGAAACGAAGCCGTGTGCTCTTCCCTCTAATGATGTTTCTTGTTACCAGGAAATCATTCCCTTCGATCAGTGAGTGATAGGTAACGGAACTCCGGTCAGGAGACACGACCGGAAGGAGATAGCTCTTTTCACCGTACTGCTGTAGGAAGGTGATTTTCCCGGTCGAGGGATTGAAGACATACATTTCGTAGGTTCTCAGAATGGGCTCGAGGAGAGCATTTCGATAACGGACAAAGAGGAATTCACCGTTTTTCATGGGCTCACCGAAATAGCAGAGGTCGTAGAGTTGGTCAGGGAATAAAGGGGTGACAGACAGGAGAATAACGGCTATAATGGTGAGTAAACCGTACAGGTATTTCTTAATGTATTCCATATAGGCCATGATTATACACCATATGATCTGAAAATGGTGTTTTTTTTATAAAGTGATGAGGTCAGCAATGCCAATGGCACTGGATATAGGCAACATACGCATAACGCTGGTGGAGCCCGAGGGCTCCTTCAACATCGGTTCCGTGGCGCGCATCATGAAGAATATGGGGCTTGGCGAACTCGCACTGGTCAATCCGGTGGATTTCCACAATGACGAGGCGTACAGGGCAGCGGTGGGTGCTCGCGATCTCCTGGAGCAGGCCCTGGTCTTTGACACTCTCGAGCAGGCCATCAGTGACACGAATCTGGTCGTTGGTACAACCCGCCGTGCCGGGAAACTTCGGCGGATTTTTTGCAGTGTTGAGGAGCTTCCCGAAAAGGTGTTTCCCGTCTCAGCGGCTGGAAAGGTGGCAATTCTGTTCGGGAGAGAGAAGGATGGTCTGACCAACCGCGAAACCGACCTGTGCAATATACTCATTAGTATACCTGCCAGTGAGAGCTTCCCCTCCCTGAACCTTTCCCATGCGGTTGCCGTGGTCTGTTACAAACTGTATATAAACGCCATGGTTTATAAGGAGCCCTACCTTCCACGCCCGGTGGCCAATGCCGAGATGGAGGGACTGCTCGACTACATTGAAAGCGTGTTTACCGACATTGGCTTTTTTTCAAAAGGATCTTCACGCTATGTGATTTCTCTCTTCAGAAAGGTATTCGGCAGGGCGCTTCTAGATGAGGAAGAGATACAGAACCTCTCGTATATTTTTCACCGCTTGCACGGCCTTTTCAAGGAGAGGAAGGCCGGTTAGGCTGTGGATGATGAAACCGATACAAAAACGATCACAGGTATGCAGGCTGCTGTTTTTTCTCATGCTGATACAGCTGTTTTTTATAGGTGTGCTCCATGCCGAGAAGGATGAGATGTATACTTCGAGCGAGGAGTTTCTGCCCCTCGGTTCTTCGCTCGGAGAGGGGAGTGCTGCCCAGGATCTCTCCTTTCTCGAAGACGAAACCCTCATACACGATGCGGAACTTGCGGGAATACGGCTGCTGAAAGATGAGAACCGTCTCCTCTTCATGCTGAAAGCGGGGCAACCTGAAGCACTTGCGGAGCGTGACCTCAAATACGATCTGGTCATTGAAAACTGTCCGCCGCGAATAGTTCTGCTGCTGTACGGCGTGGTAAGCAGTGAAACGGTATACCGGTTTTTCAAAAACCTGAATGTCCGGGGAGTTGTGCGCAACCCCTTTCTGAATTCCCATGTTTCTGAATATGTGATTTTCCTGGAGGATTGGGCTGAGGTCGTGGTGGAGTATTCCATGGATGAGCATGTCCTGTCCATGCACTACAGCTTTGCAGAGCCCCCATACAGGCGGGGTTACGGTGTGCGTATTGCGGACACCATGATAGACCCTCTCCCCCACATAATAGAGATAAAGCGGGAGCTCACCGATTATGGACTGCCAAACTTCCTTCTTATCGCATCCGACGAGGAAACAGTGGTACTGGAGTCACCCTTTTTCACGTCCCGCCAGGAAGCTATTGCATACATCGAATCGCTCGAGGGGTTCGGTTTCAAGGGAAAATTAGCAATTCGGGAGTACAGGGATTTTCCGAAGCCCCACCGTTTCGACGTGGTGTCCGAGGTGGTTATCACAGGTGAAGGTGATGTGAACCTCGAGAATCTTGTATACTCAGAATTCCTTCCTGAGCGTATATACAGCCTGGCCTACTCTAAACTGTATGTGATTACAAAGGAGATATTCAGTCCTCGTGTGCAGAGTGATGATGAGTTGATCGTTGAGTACTACTACAGCCTCAGCGAGATATACCGGAATTACGAGACAGAGAGTCCGCAGGTACAGGACCAGGCCCGCCTGGTATCGATCAAGCTTCTGGAGATCATTTACTTCACATACCCAGAAAGCCAGCGGGCCGATGACGCACTATGGGAAATGGCCAATCTTATCAATGAGCATGGTATTCAGGACCTGCTTGATGAAAAGGAGTGTTATCAAAGAATTCTCAGGGAGTATCCTGGGAGTATATTCCGCGAGGAGTCTCGTGAACGATTGAAGGCCATGGAAAGCTGAAAAGTTTGAAGCCTTCCTGAAAAGTACTGAGTACCGATCCCCTAACTATTCTGATTAGTTCCTGGTGAATAATTCTTACGAATTATCCACCAGTTCAATCATTAGTTTCTAACTTTTTATTATATATATCTATTCCATTATCCTTGTGAACTTATTTATCAAATGTAAATTAAACCTGCTTCGCAGGAGGCAGCACCAGCAACTAATTAGGGAGCGCATGCACATACCGTGTCGTCGAAGATCTCACCCCTGCTTGGATGCCATGTGTCCGTATCTGGCGGTTTGTACAGGGCCTTTGAGCGGGGTATTGATGTGGGCTGTACTGCAGTACAGATCTTCACCCGAAACCAGCGCCAGTGGCAGACCAGCCCTCTGTCTGAAGAACAGATACACCGTTTCAGGGAATCGGCGCAGGGCCATGCAGGGATCCGGTCGGTGTTGGCGCACGGTTCCTACCTGGTGAATCTGGCAGCTGACGGGGAGAGCAGTGCGAACCTGGTGAAGCTTTCTACCGAAACGATGCTCGATGAGTTGAACCGCTGCGCTGATCTGGGTATTCCCTTTCTTATCGTGCATCCGGGTTCCCATGGAGGTGCAGGTGAGGGGACCGGCATTGAAAGGGCTGTCTCGCACATTGAAAGGGTATTAGGTCAGTACTTCGGCGATACCGTGTTGCTCATCGAGACAACAGCCGGACAGGGAACCGGTATAGGCTATCGATTTGAGCATATACGTGATATCATTGGAGGAGTGCGCGACAGGAGAATCGGGGCGTGCATAGATACCTGTCACATTTTCAGTGCAGGGTATGACATACGAACGAGGAGAGCACTGCGTCGTACCATACGCGAGTTCGACAGGATCGTGGGGTTAAAATACGTGAAAGCGCTTCACCTGAACGACTCAAAGGGTGCATTCGGTGCACGGATAGACCGTCACATGCACATCGGCAGGGGTGAGATTGGGGTCGGGGCCTTTTCCATGATCATGAGAGACAGGAGGTTCGCTTTCATTCCGAAGATCCTGGAAACACCAAAAAAACTGGATGGACGGGACATGGACAGAGAGAATCTCGATCTGCTCCGAAGCCTGACAGGGGATTTTTCTGGCAGATAGCCCACGGCAATTGGGGGAGGATTGTTCGATGTACGGGAAAAGACTGTACGAGTTCAGAATGCTCGCCCCTCTTTTCCTTATTGTCATACTTCTGGCATTTTGCTCTCCTGCTGTGGCGCAGCAGGAGAGAGAACGTCAGGGACCGGCGCTTCGTGCTGACCTGGAGGTTAACTTCGAACTTCAGCATCACGCTGACGAAAACCGGTGGGTGATTGGATATCCTCTCTACGGTAGCATCGGTATCATCTATGAGGGCGAGGGCGTCGAGGCTGCTGCGTCAGTGGATCTTATCGATGAGGTGAGTATTGGTGAGACCTATGTACGCGGAGGGGCAGACTACTCCTATCTGCAGCTCGGTTATTACACCGAAACATGGCGCATCGGTTATTCCTGGAGCGTCGTCGACATTTTCAATCGCCACGATGACCGCTACCCTGAAAATGTCTTCTATCGAAACATTATGCGGCCCAATCCGGTCATGACACTGTCCATTGGCGGTGATAATTATGCGCAGCAGATCGTGGTTTCACAGAAAGAGGAGCAGCTCGATTCTGTGGACGATGCACTTATAGGGCTTCATTCGCTCATCAGTAGGACGGGGTTCATGTCAAGCCTCGGTTTCATCCGTCATGCAGGTTATCCACCCCTGCTGCTCTTCCTTACAGGAAAAACCGAAGGCAGGCGGACCTATGGATGGATGGAGGTGGGCTGGTGGATTTATAAGGATGGACCTGATAGGGTGAAGGGGATCATCGGCGGACGACAAAACTTTTCATCGGCATTTATTATCGCAGAGTTCATCGTACAGGATTCTGATTTGATCCTGTTTCTTGAGGAGGAGATGCGGGTGGGCTCGCGTGTCTCTCTGGACATCAAATCCTATATGTTTCTGAACAGTTTCAGTGCTGCCATTGATTCATACGTGAGCACAGCCGTGGATGCACATGTGCGAATGGACCTGGGAGGAATGTACTTCTTCGGCCAGGAGGGAAGCTACTTCTCCCGCTATGATCCGGAACAGGACAATGATAACAAGATATACCTCAGACTTTTCTTTTCGTTCTGAAATAAACCGTTGTTCCCTTGAGTTCTTCGATAAGCTGATTCAGGTCTTGAAGAGGGATCATCTTTTTGAGTTGTTTATGAATGAGATTGAATCGAGGCCCTCCGGGTGGGGTAGTATATATTTCACGGGCTGAATGGTTCCGTCCTTTTTCAACACCTTTTCAACATAACGATTCTTTAAAATGGAGTGTTCAATGAGAAGATCGTCTTCTATAACAGAACCGTAAATATAGGTCATGCCCTTGATCACAACGTTGTCGTGAATGATGACGGGGTCGTTCGTACTGCCGGTAATCCGCACCCCCGTTTCAATTCTGACGTTTTTACCGATCCTGACGTTGCCCTGAATCACATTTCCCCGATAGATGTGACATGCATCGCCTATTACCATGGTCTGATCGGGATGAGTGGAGATGTTGACATTTTCTCCAATATGAACACCACTGCCGAGAACAAGATTGCCCCTGAGTGTTGCATTCTTTTCAATGATGTTACCGCGACCAAGCCGTACGTTCTCCCCTATGGACACGCCCTTGCCGAGCTGTACATCGAGGGCAGGGTATTCACTGTCAAGCTTAAAAATCCGCTCCAGGGCCTCTTCTGCGATGAAGAAATCATCGGGATCGTCGATGGTGATAATATCCTTCAGCCGTTCATAGACCATATTTCTGAAAGTGGCGTCCATCTTCTTGAGAACACTCTTTACATTGAAGGAGAGGGCCAGATCATTGTTAGAGATGCGTGAAGAGCAAACCTTGAGTCCCCTGTCATTGAATATCTTAATCAGGTCGGTCACGTATAATTCTCCCTGTACATTGTCGGACTCAATATGACTGATGAGTTTTTTCAGTGTTTCGATTTTGATTGCGTAAATGCCGACGTTGAACTCTCGAATGTTTAGGAGTTCAGTGGGGCTGAAGCGCTCCTCCTCGCCCCTGAAGGTGACGGTGTATGAAGCATCCCCGTCCATGGCCAGAATGTCACGATGCTCCTTTATCTCGATAATGCTGTCGGGACTGCGTCTTGATTTCAGTATCCGTCCATAGTAGTTGTCCTCTACGCTGCCATGATGATAACCTGTTGTCAC
>Ga0114922_10001660_pt1 | contig 21053 bp, 9 predicted proteins | sample AartaG_FD_100975 | JGI IMG/M metagenome (GOLD analysis project Ga0114922, IMG submission 100975) | Deep subsurface microbial communities from Aarhus Bay to uncover new lineages of life (NeLLi) - Aarhus_00045 metaG | ecosystem: Environmental > Aquatic > Marine > Oceanic > Sediment | place: Aarhus...
GTCGAAACCGAATGGACGGCTCACCGGCGCGAGCCCTGTGTAGATCCTCATGTGTCGAACGTGCACGCTATCGGGATAGATGTAGAACCACTCGTCGGCCCAAGTCCCCTTGCCATAGGGGGATCCGCTGGGAATGTCGGGGTGAGCGATGTCATACAAGTTGTTGGCGAGGGCGTAGCGTATGCGCACCACAATGCGTGCATCTGATTGATGTTCAATCCACGCCCTTACATAGCGTCCCTCCCGGTCCATCCCCGGTTCGAACGAAGCGGCGCCCCCCGTTCCATCAAAATCCCGGGGGTCATAGGTCTCGGCCGCAAAATAGGAAAGCTTGATGCCGTTTTCCGCGACCATGCAATAATTCCATGGAAGATCAAACGACATGGACGTGGGCAACAGGTCAAAGAATACCTGCACCGCAGCCATGTGCTGACTGCGCTCCAGCTTCACCGGCTGCGTCGGCCCTTTGGCCTCGAATTTTCCACTCACCGTTGCCTCAGACCCTTGCGCATACGTCGCCGGCGCGCTCACGGCATAGCCCAACATCATCAGGCATACCGCCAGAATAGATTTGACCGAAACTCGTCTAAACACGTGATTTGGCATCATTCAACTCCTTTCATTAAAGATTCCTCAGATTAAATAATGATACGACCTTTCTATCTTATTATTTGAAAACTGTCAACCCAAATAAGCGGATTGTATTTACACCATACGCAGATGCGGGCAATGAAGGAGCGGCCTTCCGTACTGTGTTTCCTATGGCGGAAAAGGAGAATTAGCAGGGGGAAAAGTCAATTCCGGATCTCATAGAGAAACCTCGAGTCAAGAGTCTTTGAATCCAGGCGCCGAAGCGTTTCTCTCTTCTTGTTACCACTGATACCATAGTACTGATACTCACCGATGAGACGTAATTCGTTTGCTTATTAAAATTCCAAAGAACCGCTCAGCGGTTCAGTCCAATAGAGCATTTGTGCCGGCTACGCGTCACAAAAACTCGTAATTAATTAAGTATACGATGCTATTGAAGATGTATTGATCATGTAATTCTTTACTCCTTTCATCCAACTTTCGGCCTGCTCTTTTCGTTCTAATTTGCTTCAAAATCCCCCGACCCTACCTCAGATACCCTTCGGCTTGAGTTTGGCCATTGTAGAAAATAAAAACGCTTTTTATAGCTGTTCTATGGGAAATTCTAAGACAGTCTAACTCGGAAAAGAAATTTCTTAACCGTTCAAGATGAATGTGGTAAGATTATTGATGTCGTATGGAGAAAATCATATTTTTTAACCGTATAAATGGGAAATGTCGGTTAAAGGTTTGCTCCAGAGTCGTGTCATTCAATTGTGTGCTTTTAGGTGCAATATAAGCAAGGGGAAATTTAAGGAGAACAGTTATGGGTAAGCATTTCATTGGATTGGTTTTATTACTTTCAGTTATCATGGTAACGGTTGTGCAGGCCGGTGGGGAAATCGAAACAGTTCGAAGGAGAGAGAAGTTCAATTCCGGCTGGAAGTTCATTAAAGAGGATATAAAAAACGCACAGGCTTTTGATTTCGATGATTCGAACTTCAGAGAACTAAACGTGCCTCATGACTGGGCGATCGAAGGGCCTTTTACAAAGGAAGTGTCTTTTCAAGGGGGCTTTCTACCTTATCCCGGCGTCGGTTGGTACCGCAAGACATTTACAATTCCTTCGGATGTGAAATGCGTTCGGGTCGAGTTCGACGGCATTATGCGTGACTCGAGAGTGTGGCTGAATGGAGAATACACTGGTGGCTGGCCTTACGGTTATTCTTCGTTCTGGTTTGATCTGACGGAACATGTCCGGCGTGGTCGAAAAAATGTGCTTGCAGTGAGGGTTGAGAATGAAGATAACTCGTCACGGTGGTATCCCGGATCTGGTATTTACCGCAATGTATGGTTGACCTTTACTGGTCCGGTTCATGTTGAACACTGGGGAACCTTTATCACAACGAAACAGGTTTCAGATAAAATCGCTTTTATTGATGTCAGGACACAAATACAAAATCAAAGTCAACGGGCCCAGGATGTTGTTTTAGAAACGATCATTTATGATGCTCAGGGAAACGATGTTGCAAAAAACACTGTCAAGAAACGTGTCGATAAAAAAGCAAGTCTGGAATTTATGCAGGAACTAAAGGTCTTCAATCCGAGTCGCTGGGATATTCAAAACCCATATTTATACAAAGCCGTCAGCAACGTTAAGATCGATGACGATGTTGTTGACCGGTATGAAACGAAGTTTGGGGTTCGTACGTTTCGTTTAGATCTGATGGAGGGATTCTTTTTGAACGACAAGAACATCAAGTTCAAGGGGGTTAATCTTCATCATGGTCTGGGTCCCTTTGGGATTGCTTTTTCCCGACGAGCCGCCGAGCGGCAGTTGAAAATCATGAAGGAAATGGGTTGTAACGCGATACGGACGGCCCATAATCCTCCCGCCCCTGAACAGCTTGAGTTGTGTGATGAAATGGGTTTTCTGGTAATCGATGAGACGTTCGACGAGTGGAGAAAGCCTAAGGTTCCGAACGGTTATAATAAACTTTTCGATGAGTGGGCTGAGAAAGATACACGGGCTCTTTTGAAACGGGACCGCAATCACCCCAGCATTATCTTCTGGAGCACCGGCAATGAAATACCAGAACTGGGTACCTTCCCGGGCAAAAAGAAAGCGAAGATGTTTACCGAGATATGTCACGAAATGGATCCTACGAGGCCGGTAACATCAGGTATTCATCTTTCTATTAAGCTGGACCAGGAATTAGTGGATTCTTTTGATCTGCTCGGATTAAATTATTGGCAGGACCGGTATGAGAAGACCCATAAGGAATTTCCCAATAAGCTGTTGTTATCCACGGAATCATCAGCGGTGATCAGCACTCGCGGCGAGTATCACTTTCCGGTAAAACGGATTCCTGGAGGTTATCGTAATAAGTCGTATCAAATTTCCTCTTATGATCTTGCCAATTGCGGCTTTGGAGATCTTCCTGATGTAGAGTTTAAGTTCCAGCAGGAGTATTCGTGGCTGATGGGTGAGTTTGTATGGTCGGGATTTGATTATCATGGTGAGCCTGATCCTTATGAGGATATGTGGCCGGCGCATAGCAGTTATTTTGGCATTGTTGATATGTGCGGATTTAAGAAGGACCGTTTTTATCTATACCAGAGCCAGTGGACCGATGAGCCGATGATCCATTTGCTGCCGCATTGGAACTGGGGCGGCCGTGAGGGTGAGGTGACTCCGGTTTATTGTTATACGAATTGTGCTTCTGCGGAGCTTTTTGTCAACGGCCGGTCATTCGGGAAAAAAGAGAAAAAGGCAGGTGAATTTCGCCTGAAGTGGAACGAAGTAGTTTATCAGCCGGGGAGTATAAAAGTTGTTGGGTATGATGATAAGGGAAAGATATTGTGTGAGAAAGAAATACGGACGGCCGGGAAGCCTTATAAAATTGAGCTTGTTGCTGATAGAGAAACGATTACGGCCGACGGTGAAGACCTTTCCTTTGTGACGGTGAGAATCGTTGATGAGCAAGGTAATCTGTGTCCGCTGGCGGATAATCTCGTTCGCTTTAAAACTGAAGGTAACGGCCAGGTTGCCTGCGTCGGCAATGGTAATCCGATTAGTCACGAAAGTTATCAGGCAAAACAACGTAAAGCATTTCACGGTTTGTGCCTTGTTGTCGTACGATCAACGAAGCAGGAAGGTGATATCCGGTTGACGGCAAATTCCGAAGGGTTGCTGGCAGGACAAATTTTATTGCAAACGAAAGGTCATTAGTCAGAGGGGCAGTTATGTTTAAGCGATTAGTTTTGTTTGTTGAAGTTCTTATAATACTTTCAGGATCGGCTGTATATGCTGCCGACACTCCTGCAATGCAGTGGCATAAAGGACATGGCACCGATAATGGAGACCATGTACATTACGGCCTTCAGACCAGCGACGGCGGTTACATTATGGCAGGACAAACATCAAAAGGAAGAAGAGATTCTGATATGCTTGTCGTGAAAACAGACGCCGAAGGCGATTTGCAGTGGCAGAAGGTTATTGGTACGGCCAAAAGGCCAGATTATGCAACTTTTGTAACTGAAGCTTTTGACGGTTTTATTGTAGCAGGAGCATTAGCAGTAGGTGATAACCAAGAAAGAGCTCTGGTAAAATTTGATGCCAAAGGAAATATCGTCTGGCGAAAGACTTATCCCTCTGATGGAAGTGGTTCGATTCGAGGTATTGATATTACACAAGACGGCGGAATCGTTACCGTCGGATATATCGGCAGCGCTGAAAAAGGATATAAGTTCATATCAGACGATGGACAGGGCTCCATCCTGAAGACCGATGCGGATGGTAACCTGTTATGGGAAAAAACTCTACCTTCTGCTCCGCATGCTATGAGGGTCGAGGAGGTCGCAGAAGGCTTTGCCATTGGTGCAAACGTATGGGTAAATGAAAACGGAAAACGCCATCAGAATGTATGTCTCATATTGACAAACAGTAAGGGCAATGAGAAATCCAGCGAAACTTATGGAGGCGACGGCGACGACCAGGTTTTTGATTTTGCTGTAACTACTTACGGCGGTTATATTTTTGGCGGGCACTCACGGTCACCTTCTTACGGAACTGTCAACTGGGACTTTTTGCTGTTAAAGGTCGGCAGTGATAAAAAAGAACAGTGGCACAGAACGTTTGGTCAGCCCAGGGGTTATGATGCCAAATACATTCATGACGAAAGCTACGGTGTTAAGCAGACTCCCAACGGCGGTTATATTATAGCTGGCGGTTCCGGGGACGAATATCCGTATTCTGAGTCCGGCCATCCTGGCGGCCGCTCGGATCTTTGGCGGGCTTATGTTGTAAAAACAGACGCCAACGGCAACTTAATGTGGGAAGGCCTTTATGGAGAACTGGAAGGTAATAATGCAGGCGAGTATATTAACCTGACCAGTGATGGCGGCTATATAGTCTTCACCGACTCAGATACCGCAGGTGACATGGGAGCCAATAATTTCGGTCTTATGAAGATAGCGCCGGATCATGTACCTGATTCACTTCCTCCGGCTGGTGTCGATTTTATTGATTACTCATTCTTTTCCAGACATTGGCTTTATAGTAACTGTTTTGAAACGAACGATCCTAACCAAACAGATCCGAATTTTTCCTGGGTGGTCGATACGGAGATGGATTGAGAATATTTACTTTGGTCGAGTAGACGTAATATGGCTCTCTCATTTAGGCATACTTTGTGAGTAGACAGGAGACTCCCGGAACTTAGGAAGAAGTTAGTTTTCTCTGTTTGGGGTGACTTCTACCAACAGATGTGCCACTCATAACAGTTTCCCGGACCAGTCCCACCAACCCATCAGGCCCGCACAAAAGTCACCCTTCCCACGAGCTTCAAAACGTCAGAATTCTTCGAATATCACCTCTTTCAGGAGCTTAAAAACACCCTGATTTTCAGGTGACATTATGTCACTAAAATGTCTCCACAAATGTTGATTTTGCCTATATCGAGTCCGAATAAATGTCAATTTTTTGGGAAAATACAAATATTTTTGACAATTTTTAGTGTGATATCGGATTAAGTATACGGGGGAAAAGAAATGTATCGATCATGTAATTCTTTTGGGGGTATACACAGCTGTTACACAGAAGTTATCTGTCTCTTTCGCCTTTTTGAATTACGCATGCTACCGTTTTCTTGCTATCTACATCGAATCCAATATACTTGTCCATAAGAGTCTCGTGTAATAAAGGTTATTATGATTCATAATCAAACAACCACACATTATAGCCAACTTGCGAGGCTCCGGTTACATAGTTTCTCCCAGATAGAGAAAGGAGACCTCATGAAAAGTGGAAATCGAAGAGTCATTTCTGTTGAAAGCAGAGGTGACATCATGGAAGAGAGCATCAGTCGGCGGAAATTTCTTGGCGCGATGGCGGCCACATCGGTGGCTCTGGGGCCGTGGAGCCTGAGCGCCCAAAGCACGGGCGCCGCTGCAGTGGCTTCGGACGGCCGAACCATCCTCGAACCGTTCGATTACCGTGGCGTCAAGCTCGGCCCAAGCCGCTGGCAACGGCAGTATGCGTCGGCTCGCGATTTCTACCTAGGCGTCTCGGATGACGACATCCTGCACGGTTTCCGCCGCGCGGCGGGGCTGAACGCGCCGGGCGCGCCGCTGGGTGGCTGGGCCAGCCGCAATTCCTCGGTTGTCTTCGGCCAGTGGCTACAGGCCATGGCGCGCACCTCGCAGGCCAACGACGACACCGAGATGCGCGACAAGGCGACACGCCTCGTAGACGAATGGGCTAAGACTCTTGGCGCCGATGGCAACCCGCGCATGCACCACTATCCCTGGGAGAAACTGGTGGGCGGCCTTTCCGATATGTACCAGTATGCTGGCCACGCCGGCGCGCCGGCGCTGATGAAGAAGGTAGTCGATTGGGGGATCGAGAACCTGGACCGCACGCGCACGCCGGCCGCGAACAAGCCCTGGGAATTGCACTCGGGTACGCCGCTGGAATGGTACACGCTCAGCGAAAACCTCTATCGAGCCTACCAACTCACGGGCAACGCCAAGTATAAGGAATTCGGCGACGTCTGGCGTTACGGCGCCTACTGGAACAAGTTCGCCGATCCAGCCATGCCGACCAACGCTCACGGCGTGCATGCCTACAGCCATTGCAACTCCTTCAGCGGCGCGGCGATGGCTTATCTGATCGAGGGCAACCCCAAACTGCTCCAGATCATGAAGAACTTCTACGATTACCTGCAAAACTCGCAGTGCTACGCGACGGGCGGCTACGGGCCGGCGGAGCGCTACGTGATCAACGACGGCGCGCTGGGCGAATCGCTGGCGATCCGGATCGACAGTTTCGAGGCACCGTGCTGCTCATGGGCGGCGTTCAAACTGGCCAGGTATCTGATGACGCTCACCGGCGAGTCGCGCTACGGCGACTGGATCGAGCGGCTGCTTTACAACGGCGTCGGCGCGGCGCTGCCGATCGTTGAGAATGGCAAGCATTTCTACTACGCCAACTATCACCTCGGCGCCGGATTGAAGATCTACTCGCGTAGCAACTACACCTGCTGCTCAGGAACGTACTTCCAGAACATGGCGGAGTACCAGAACCTGATCTACTTTAGGAACAACTCGGGGCTTTACGTCAACCTCTACCTACCTTCGGAGGTCACGTGGGAAACCCGGGGCCGGTCGGTCAAGCTCAAGCAGGAGACCGATTACCCCGAGGCTGAGACGATCGCAATGCGGTTGGAAATGGCACAGCCGGTGAACTTCACGCTCAAACTACGCGTACCGGGCTGGTCCGAGGGCGTCTCGTTCAAAGTCAACAGGAACACCGTAAAGGTACAGGCGCGGCCGGGCCAGTGGGTGTCAATCCGCCGTGACTGGCAGGGGGGAGACCGTATTGAAATGACCATCCCACTGCGCTTCCGCCGTGCGCCGATCGATCGCTGGCATCCCGACCGCGTGGCGATAGTGCGCGGGCCAGTCATTTACGCACAGCAGGTCGTGCATAAGCACCTAGTGAGCATCCCGCCGGATGACGAGGCGCTCAACGAGTGGATGGTACCGACCGAAGACCCGACGGTCTTCCGCTACTCGGGCCAGGAACAGTCCTCGCAGCGCGACGACTTCATACCCTTCTACCAGTTTGCGGAAATGCAGTCATATCGGATGTATTTTGACCCCGCGATGCGCAACGTCTTGTGGTGACTGGTGCCTAGCTGAAACCGTTTGCACCGCTTGTGGAGGTGCGGTAATGCAAAGTAATTTCAGTCGTCGGGAGTTTTAAGTGTCATGGGCACAAATGGCAAGGAACGGGCCACGCCAATAACTGCTTACGCTATCCTCCAAATACAACTTGAATATCAAACGCTCAGAGGATAACATAAATGATTGATTTGGCAAAGGTTAATTCTGCTCTCCGATCTGCTTATGAATAAATGTACCCTACGGGATACTAGAGAATTTATATCTAATCAACAAGAAGAACTTTCAAATTTATGCCTATTTCCATGCATAAAATCGGCTTTAATTAACTAAAAATGAAATAATTCCTGATTATCGTGAGTTATGTAGAATCCCAAGCGAGTTAATTGCCCACAAACTTACTGGCCTTGTCCTTTACTAATACCAGCTATCACAACTTGACGTCTCCTGGGCTATTCAAGAGTGATATCCAAGTAGACTGAGTGACGGCTGTAGACTTCGTAGAACGGCTTAAAGTTTACGCCGTTGATGCTGAAGCGCAGGGTGCTTGGATCGCCAATGATCGATTTACTGATGTCGTGGGCATTGAGAGTCACCGCCCGCCACGTGGAACGAGGCTTGGATTCTTCCGCCGCCAGTAAAACAGGGCCGTAAAAGATACTGGCAATGTTAGGTTGGTCCATAACCGGGCTCAAATAGAAATGAAATGGCATTTTCAGGTCGATCGCATCCCCATCTTCCCATGTCCTGCTCATGGTCAGATATGTGCCTGGCTTCGCCTGAATGGTCATATCCTTGTCATTAATCTTTACAAAAAAGCCACGAATCGCCCATCTTGGCACACGAACATTAATGTCAAATACACCACCGCCGTTGAGTGTCAACCGGGTATTATCGGCATAGGGAAAATTGGTTCTCTGTTCTATAACTACATTGTGAGTCGCCCAGGTCAACGTGGATGGCACATAGAGATTGACATATAAAGTCGTGTTATCCGTGCTCTTGAAATAGATGGAATCCTGGAGTTTGGTATTGCTCTCCAGTGCGGTACCGTTACAGCAGGTGAAACCTGTCATGTTGGGATTTCCGAACCGCTTTCGAGCACCGGGATTGAGTGGCACATGATAGGTATTACCGGGATTGTCTTCGGCCACGGAGGCTAAAATGTGATTGTACAGGGCCTGTTCATAATAATCCATGAATTTGCCGTCCTGGTCGAACATAAAGAGCTGGCGACTCAGCTTTAGCAGATTGTAGGTTGCGCAAGTTTCATTTTGTCCACCATCGGCGAAACCGTTGGTAAACAAGGTGTTGGGTTGTGCAGTGAAACACTCAGAGTTATTTGGATTTTTGGCCCCTGCCACGCCGCCGATGTTATACATATAACAATGAGTGCATATATCCCAGAAATTGTCCGCAATCTGGTAGTACTGGATATCTCGTGTACTTTTATATGTTTCCAGGGCACCAGTAATTTGCGGTATATGCTGGTTGGCGTGTTTTCCGCGTAGGGTATCCACGTTTTTTGCAAGACCATGGGTATGTTCAGCATCGCCAAAGAAGAAGCTGATATTATCAAACAATCGTGCACATTCCAAAAATCTCCGATCACCCGTGATTCTATGCAGACGAGCCATAACTTCGTTCATACCACCATACTCGCCGGCAATGTAACGATTCCACATGTTGATACGCGTGGACGTGGGGACCACTTGGAGACGCTGGTAAACCCAAAGACCCATGCCCTCAGCGATCTCAAGTGCCTTTTTATTGCCACCGACCTCATAGCAATCGAGAAGTCCAGCGAGGATTTTATGCAGGGTATAATATGGGGCCCATATCTGATTATTTCTTCCGCCGTAAGTAGCACCCTTTTCCAGCATAATGAATTGGTCCGGTGGGTAGGCGCTGATAAAACCTTTGCCCCAGTTCCAGTAGTCGGTCCGAATGCCGTCTTCACTCAGATCTGAGTTATAACTGTCCTTGCCCGGCCCAGGTGGCACAGTCGTTGGATCGGCATTGAATTCGCCCCCTTCTTTGGCCGGTGTGCCTGATTTTTGGGATAGGTCGTACAGCGTATCAATCATGCAATTCATCTTCTGGAGGAAAACAGCCCGTAGGTCTTCATCGTACGTAGTGCTTGCATAGGCCTGTGCCAGCGCGGAGAGATAGTGACCGCTGGCATGGCCCCGCAGTCGCGTGGTCCGGCTATCCCAGCCACGCAATGGCTTGACGCCTTCCGGCTGTCTTTGACCAAAGGCATCGCGGAAATTGTATAGAAAACTATTCGGATCGGTCTTAGCCAGGGTGAGGATAAATTTATCAAGGTTCTTTATAAACTGTGTATCCCGGCCGTTTTCATCCTGAATCAACACGACCTGGCCCAGCGGGAACGGTTCTAAGCTGCGTTGCGGGATATGGGCTGTATCCGGCACCACCTTCACGGTAACGATTGCTTTGGATTGGAACGTTGTGCCTGGTACGATCCCAGTAACTGTGTAGGTGCCTGTCTCCAGAACTTGTTCGTTATTAGTTGGTGCGGGCCATATCACACGAACCAATGGGCCCTTTGTTCCGTCGCGGTATATACCCGGAATGCTGTAAGGTAATCGCGGCAAATGGCCCACAATTGTCTCTGCGGTGATATCAGGCACATCGACCAACTGTAGCACATCGGATAAAGTTACCTTTTTCGTCGATACGGCAGGTTTATCTTCGCCGGTTGTTTCTGTCTTCGAAGTCACTTTCCTCTCATCAGACAATGCATTATTACAAATCGTGGCAATCTGTTTGTCGGTCAGAGCGATACCATAAATACGGACATCATGAACCTTACCGTTAAGATTGGCATCCTCGTACTGGGACTTGCCTATGTAAAGTAGGTTCGCCGTGGCATCATCCTGATTTAAAACCCGTTCGAGGGTCAAACCAACATCGCTGACTCTCCCTACCCTGACACCATCCACATAACTGCTCAGAGTCTTTTTGGCAGTCTCCAAAACCACCGCAAGGTGCACCCACTGATTAGTGGTGATACGCGAAGCCACAGGCCCCAATTCCTCGGTCCATCCAGTGAGAGTAATGCGAGCACGATAGCCTTCGGAAGGCTCCTCACCAATCGGAGTACAAAAGAAATTACGGGTAGTATCTTGTCCGAAATCAAAGAATCTTTGCCACGGCACGACAGACCTGACATAAACCCAGCCGGTTACACTTACGGAGTCTACACCGACCAGTGCCTGTTCGGGAATCTGGACATAGCCACCGGCGTCTGCCTCCGTTAATGAGAGTACCTTGCCAAACTGTTCATCTTCGACATACGAAGCCCCGGTACCGTGCAGAGTTGCATGGTAGTTATTCCTGGACCAATCTTCTGTGTTGCCGTTGAACACATAACGTGCAATCAGTACCGTCTCTCCTATTCCATCAAGAAACTGATTTCCTACGACGGTTTCAGCATCTACTGAATCAGTGCATGTTATCAAGTTTATGATCAGCAACGAAACCAACATGTGTGCTATTAACCTTCTTTTCATTTTTGGACCTTTCTCGTTTATTTGGGACTATAATTTTCATATATTTTATATCATTATCTTCATTACAACACGATTAGTTTTTTCCTTTTTTCAATGCGATTCGGTGCTTTCTAACCTGATGCATTGAATCCATGATCATACCATTGAAATTACCATCGATAGCAGAAGATGCTCTCTTCTGCTGTCTCTGGTTTTTTTAGGACTTTGTAAAGTTTTATTGGGTTGTTAACTCCCCTCTCTTGTTCATTAATCTTTGAGCAAGTAGGTTCTTTTCTCAAAAAAAATACGTAGTCACTACCATTGACGAAATAAGTAAGCTATGATATTGTACGAATTCAAGCGTGAAGGAGTGTTTCAGCAAAGTGTTTATGGAAAATCTCAACTTATACTTTTTCCAATTCAAATCATTTTGCATCAGGTATTGTCTTGTGGTATGTTAATAATCACGTTTCATATAATGAGAAAGGTGGAATCAGAATGGAGCAGAGAGCAGTGACAAAACCATTTCTGAGCTGTTAATATGAAACGACATTCTTAAACGTCAACATCGGTTCGTTATTGTGAAAGGAACTCTGATTACGATGAGATATTGCACCATAGTATCGATGTCAGCCCTTTTCGTATTCGCTATTATAACAGCAGGTCATGCCGCACAGATTACAACCATCGGCCGACCTGCACAACTCGATGTCTGTGCCTCAGGCGAACATAGTGTCCGAGTTACACTTAAGCCGGTTGATTTTGAGGGACGATTTCCTTTCACACCGGCGCTAGCCAAGCGGGAATACCCCACAGCTGTGATTAGTCTGCGTGAGATTGGCGATCCGGTCAAAAGACGGATCGGCAACCTTTTTGTGGACGTCAGGTCAAATCCGCTGAGATTAATCGTAACCAATACCGGAGGCGAGGTGATTCAGGATGTGATTTTCGACGACGAGGGCAACCTGACATTCAAGCTCGGCGGCCAGCCGGTGCTGGGTATGGGCGAAGGGGGCCCTCAACCGGGCCGCGACTGGCTTAATCATAAGATAGAATTCGATCGGCGTGGACGGCTCCACGAAATGCGTCCGCGGTGGCAGTCGAACGCCTACGGCTCGCGCAATCCCGTGGCGTTGATGATCGGCACCGAAGGCTGGGCCCTCTTTGTCGTCACGCCCTGGGGCCGGATCGACCTTCGGGATGAAGATCGCGGCAAATTCATTCCCTGGCAGCCGCCCGAACCGCCGGCATCGGAGGGCGAAGGAGATCGTCGCCAACGCAGCCAGCAGCAAAATAAATATACGGTACAGGTACAGGGATGCCCACCGGTCGACAGCATCAATCCCGGCGTTTTTGACTTATTTATCTTTGATGCCCACGAACCGGCGAATCTTATGAAAGATGTTTCCGTAATCAGTGGTCCTGCGGTTCTGCCTCCCAAGTGGTCATTAGGGTATATGCAATCCCATCGCACCCTGGAAGATGATGGCCAGATGATCCATATCGTCAAGACATTCCGCGAAAAACGCCTTCCTCTGGATGCTGTGATTTACCTAGGGACCGGTTTCTGTCCCCGGGGCTGGAATACCGAACAACCTTCCTTTGACTTTAATCCGGAGGTCTTTGCGAGAGAGCCGGCTACGGTGATCCAGGCATTGCATGACCTGCATGTCAAGGTCTTGGTGCACGTGGTGCCGTGGGGCAGGGACAAGCTGCCTACACTGCAGGGCACGATCCCTCCGCGTCCGGGTGACACCATGGACAGCTCCCATATTGTAAACTACTGGCAACAGCACATGCCATTGGTTAAGGCTGGAGTAGACGCTTGGTGGCCGGACGAAGGTGATTGGTTTAATCTCTTCGAACGGATCAAGCGACATCAATTGTACTATCAGGGTCCGCTCTCTACCCAACCCAACCTGCGTCCCTGGAGTCTGCATCGTAACGGTTATCTGGGCATCGCCCGGTGGGGTGGCTGGGTCTGGTCCGGTGACACCAATTCAGCGTGGAAGACACTCGAGGGTCAGATAGCAGTGGGTATTAATCATTCCCTCAGTCTGTCGCCTTTCTGGGGTTCGGACATTGGCGGTTTTTATCCCAATGAAGAACTGACCGGGGAGCTTTACGTGCGCTGGTTCCAGTTTGGAGCGTTTTGTCCGTCCTTTCGCGCCCACGGACGCACGTGGTGGACCCGGTTACCGTGGGGCTGGGGATTGCAGGAAATGGGACCCAAAGAGAACCGGGACAATCCTCTGGTTTCAGAACTCAACAATCCCGCAATTGAACCGATCTGCCGACAGTATGCGGAGTTACGTTACCAACTGCTGCCGTATAGCTACACCCTGGCCTGGCAGGCACGCCACACCGGTATGCCCTTGATGCGTGCCCTGTGGCTGCACTATCCGGAGGATGACAGCGTTCGTGCCCTGGGCCATCAGTTCTTATGGGGACGTGACATCCTGGTCGCGCCGGTGTTTAAACCCGGTGCTACAGAGCGCAATGTGTATCTTCCTGAGGGCGACTGGTATGACTGGTGGACAGGCGCCAAGCAGAGCGGCGGCCGGACTATTACGCGTCCGGTTAACATTTCCAAAATACCCCTCTATGTGCGGGCCGGCACGATAATCCCCTTTGATCCTTTGCGTCAATACACCAGTCAACGTGTGGACGAACCCGCCATCATCAAGGTCTATGCGGGTGCTGACGGGCAGTTTACTCTGTATGAGGATGACGGGATCAGCCTAGACTACCTTAAAGGTCGTGCCACTTGGATAGGCATGGCCTGGAACGATGACAGGCAATGCCTCACCCTCCAATCGGATGCGCCGCCCGGCGCCATAAATCAACCCACACGGCGCACCTTCAGAGTTGAGTTGCTTCCCCAAGGCACCATCAAATATGCCCCCTATGAAGGTGTGCCCACGGTCGTGACATTCTGAGCCCGCCCGGTTCGGGTTCACGGAGCCTTCGTGATGAAAACCCTAATCTTTGGCTCACTTTCAAGCGGTAGCAGGATTGTCTGTTCGGCCGGACATCGATGAATCGATGCCAACGTGCGCTGACCAATCTGGACGGCATAGTCTCCCGCAGGCAATCCAGCCAGGATTAATCTTGATTCATGGGCACGTTCCGCACGATTCTCCAAGGTAAAGGTGATGTGGGCAAGGTCATTGCTGACCCGAATGGGCTCTTCGGTTGCGTATCCATCGCGCTCTAAAATCATGTGTAGACGTTGATCTCCACGGATGATATGGAAGCGGCCGCGCAGGCCATCACGGGGTACGACGTTGATGGCATGTTCCTCCTTTTCCATCAGACCACCGTAAACAAAGTCACCAAACAGGGGGCCGTGGGTGAGAATGGTGGCATGGGTACGCAGCGCCCCCACATAGGCGAGCTCCAGATACTCCTCCGCATTTTTGTATTTTGCCTTCTCGGGATAAAACCTGCCAATCTGATACATGCGATAGTACAGATGAATTATATGGGGGTAATCATAGATCCGCCAGAGATGAGCCTGACCGTTGCGTCCGGGATCTGAACTGGCGCGATGGCCCCACCAGTTGGTAAAGGTTCCGCAGATACCATAAGGATACTTTTCCTTCTCGGTCATCTGCATCCCGCCCTTGCCATCCTTCAGGTCATTCCAGAGATAGTAGCGAATGTAACGCTCTACGCTGCCGATTTCTTCCTGTCGGGGGAAAAAACATTCTTCGCCGCAATGTAAGCAGGACGAGCGTTGCCCGCATCATCACTGGAATCTACGAGCCAGGGGCGCAGGCCGTCGCGATCCTCAGGATGACGCAGGACCTTGTTAACTTGATCCCAATCGCCGTAGGCCCCGTACCAGTGTTTCTGGGGATCACTGTGCTGCATGTGGGATACGAGAAAACGAGCCCGTTTCTGAATGACGGTTTCCAGTGGTTCCATGACAAAGAATTCCAGCGACATCCACTGTTTGTCGCCGTACCTGACCTTGAGCAGGTTTTCCCCAGCTTTTGGAAACGAACCTGATAGATATGGTTGTCTGTACCGCGTTCGCCGAGATACGTAATACGGGTGTCTTCCGGGTATTCGGATTCAATCGCCTCAATATCGATTTGGGTGTGCAGGGAAATCATGGCCGGTAGGTCAACCGGTAAGGCCATCCCGGGCAGAACATGCGTATCAAAGAGGCCTTCTTCATACAACACCCCGCGCACACCATCAAAGTCCGGTGCGAACTGGAACTTAAAGGAATAGCGAACACGACTGCCTTCCTGTCCCTTAGGGGCTAGTCTGAGCCGGGTCAGCGGCAGACGCCAGGGCTGCGAGCGTCCAAAAGCCCGGGCCCGCGTCATAGGCTCCGCGCCGGTCAGCGTGGCATGAATATACGGCGTGAAGACCCGGCCGGAGTTATCAAAGTACTCCAGCTTCGTCGAGTCACCAGTCGTCATGACTAGAAACGGCCCCACAACATTGGCACGGTGCCAGAAGATCCAGGAGCCATATCCCGCCACATAACTGTGTCGCAACAGTTTTTGTGTATAGATGTTGCTTCGGTTGCGCGGCGTGCGTTCGGCCAGACGCATGGGTACCCCAAGATCACCGATTTCCAGGATTTTACCGCTCTCATTGATCAGTGTGATCGTCCAATCAAGGGCTTGATCTTGCAGGCTAAACGTCAGATCGACTTTGAGATCTTTAATAGGTCTCTTTTCGGCTAGGGATGGCTGTAGAGTCGCGACCGTATAGGTGATGCGGCTGTCGGTTTGTTCGGCGCCGGACATGATTTCGCTTACTTCCTGCCACTCGCCATCGCCGACGCAACGATAACGCAGGATCAATGGTCCCAATGTACTGCCTGCAGCGATGTAGTTAGTGTTATGCACATCATCTACTCGTCTGAGGTCGGTAATGCCCTTATCTGAATAGCGTATGTCAAAAGCGGTGCTAGTCAATCGGCTTTCGACTTGCGTTTGAGCATTTCCATACGATAGGAGCAGCAAAACCAAGGCCAGCGTCAGGATGGGATTAAACCGTAATGAATCTGTCTTTGGGTTGCTCATACTTCACCTCTACTACATCACCTCAGTGAAGATAGCACAATCCCCCAAGATTTCAAGAATTATAATTGTTACTAAATCGACCGTGACCGACAAATCAGGTTGGTGTTACGGATGCCTAGCCTCGTTGAAAGAGGACAAACGTGTTTACGGAGATGTAGACAAAGATGCGCAGGGCACAGCTACATTTACCGTGCCGGAAAATACTGAATATCTATAGTTAGTCGTGAGCGGTGCACCAACGGAGCACTAGCCTGTGCCCAGAAGACGGCGCAGAGGCCAATCAGAGAGCAACGCTGAAGAACAGTGGCCTTACCAGATCCGATTAACCGGAACGACGCTGCATGATTCGGTTATTGAGAGCACGTAATCCCTGACATGATTGTCGGTAGCTAGGCTCTTGGTGAATTCCTTCAACTTCACCTTGATTGGCTCTGATGCATAGCTTATAATCATTTCATGGTTGAAAAGTCAAAATTCCAATCAATAAGCCGACCTATGGCTTTGATTTTGTATAATGTCCCAATAATCCAACTCAACAATAATATCCCAGGAGTTAAGAATATGAGTCCGGGCAATTAAAAGGAAAAAGGGATCTAACCGGATGACCTCAATAAGCATTGTGAATCATACGATGCGGACATGCTGCATCCTACTGCCCGTCGTCATGTTGATGTCTGCACCAGAAGCCTATGGCCAAAATCGACGCCGTGCCCGTTCCCCTGGTCCTTCCACCTTGGGATTGGACCAAGGCATGATGGAACTGGACACACCGGACTTCGCCTTGAAGCTGGTTAAGGCCTCACAGACCGTGGCTGCCCTGGAACCCAAAGGCAACGAGGGGTTTGACTTCACTCCCACCGACCAACTCGAACGACGGGCTGGGGATGGTTTTCATCATCTGGGTGATATCAACCTGCGATTTCGGTACCACGGCCAAGACAGTTGGACTGCACTGTCTACAGCCGCTGCCCGGCAGCCGGTTCAGGCACTACCCGCCTCCGGCTCAAGCTTGGCAGCCGCCGATTTGAGCCCGACCCTACCGGCAGATTGTCCCCTGCGGATAGCACGGACCTGGGCCGTAGACGACGGCAAATTGGTGCTGAGCTTTACCATCGGCAATCAGAGCCCGCAGGGCATTGAAATTGGGGCATTGGGCATACCGTTGATTTTTAACAACTATATCACCCGACGTTCTTTGGATGAGGCCCATGCGGTTTGTTCCTTTTCCGATCCGGCTATCGGCCTGGACGGTGGCTATGTGCAGGTCACGCGTTTGAACGGTCAAGGTCCAGCCTTGGTGGTGGTGCCGCAGGGCAATACCCCTTTGGAAGGTTATAATCCTTTACTGAACGATCGCACGCGCCGTAGTCAAACCTTTGAAGGCTTTTACGAGTGGATGGCCCACACCCGGGCACTTGCTGAAACCGATTGGAGAGATGCCCGGCCCTGGAACCAACCCACCCATGTCACCCTGTTGCCCGGGCAAAGTCGCACCTATGGCCTGCGTTTTCTGTTGGCCCCTGAGATCCGCCAGATCGAAGCCACCTTGGCTGCGAACCAGCGGCCCGTGGTTATTGGCATTCCAGGGTTCATCTTGCCCATGGACATCAAGGCGTCGCTGTTTTTGAACTACAGCTCGCCGGTGCAGCTACTCAAAGTCGTACCCGAAGGAGCGATGCAGGTCACGATCGAGCAAAACACCACAAACAGTTGGCAGCAATTGGCTTTGCAGGGTAAACAGTGGGGCCGTGCCCGTCTGGAAATCACCTATGCCAATGATGTGACCCAAGCGGTTCATTATAGGGTCATCAAACCGGCAGCTCAGGTGGTGAAAGATATGGGACACTTCATGACCACCACCCAATGGTACGACAATCCCGATGATCCCTTTGGACGCACCCCGGCGGTGATGAACTACAACCGCCAGAAGAATAAAATCGTGCTGGAAGACAACCGCGTCTGGCATGCGGGTCTGGGTGACGAAGGCGGTACCGGCGGCTATGTTTCGGCCATCATGAAGCAACTGGGCCAACCAGACAAGGCGGAGCTGGCAAAGCTGCAGCGTTTCATGGACGAGTGTCTGTGGGGACGCTTGCAGGTCAGTACAGGACCGGAGAAATACGGTGTACGCAAAAGCCTGCTCTACTATGAGCCCAACGAGATGCCGGCCGGCACTTACAGCCCCGAGATTCGCTACGGTGGCTGGATGAGTTGGAATAAGAAGCAGGCCTACAGTCTGGGACGTACCTTCAACTATCCGCACGTGGCGTCGGCCCATTGGGTGTTCTACCGCTTGGCTCGCCGCTATGACGGTCTGATCACCAACCATCCCTGGGATTGGTATCTGGAACGTGCCTATGAAACCGCGATAGCCATGCCTAGGTTTGGATCGCATTACTTCCAATTCGGTCTGATGGAAGGTAGCGTATTTATCCAGATTCTGCGCGACCTGCAAGAGGAGGGCTGGACTGACCAAGCCCATCAGTTGGAAGCGATCATGAAAGAGCGTGTCCAGCGCTGGCGGGAACTGGCCTATCCCTTTGGTAGTGAGATGGCCTGGGATTCCACGGGCCAGGAAGAGGTCTACGGCTGGTGCAAATACTTTGGTTATGAAGACAAGGCCGAGGTGACTCTCAATGCCATCCTGGGCTACATGCCCACGGTCCCGCACTGGGGCTACAACGGTAACGCCCGCCGCTATTGGGACTTCATCTACGGCGCGGCCCCCGGCCCCACCTCGCGCATCGAACGGCAGATCCACCATTACGGTTCATCCCTGAATGCGATCCCCGTTCTGCATGCCTATCGGGAAGATCCGGATGATTTCTATCTGTTGCGCATAGGATACGGTGGTACCCTGGGGACCTTGACCAATATCGACCGTGAAGGATTCGCATCCGCCGCCTTTCACGCTTGGCCCAACACCCTCAAACCCGATGTCACCACCGGCGACTTCGGCGCTAACTTCTTTGGTCACGCCTGGAACACCGGCACGTATATCATTCATCATCCGGAATTTGGTTGGCAAGCCTTCGGTGGAAATGTCACGGTCAACGGCGAGGGCGTTGAAGTCATCCCCTTGGATTCCTTCAGACAACGCTGTTATGTGGCACCGCTGGGGCTCTGGCTGATCCTGGATGCCGGTCATTTTAAATCGCTATCCATTGATGTCAAAAATCGGAGCGTACATGTGGAGCTCGATGCAGCAACCGATTTTCTCAAAACCGCACGTCTGCGCGTCGAACACCCGGAGAAGCGGTCTGGGGTAGCGGTATTTCGTCCCGTCAGTTTACTGAAGATGGAGCGCAATGTCTGCCGGATTCCCTTGACGAAGCAATCGACCTATGTGCAACTGCGTGCCAATCCATCCTCGGCTCAGACGATCGATCATCCGATTACGACAATTCTAGGCCTGTGATCCGAGCCTCTATCGAATGGTAGACAAACTATGGCCTATAACGGAAAGGTAGATTGGCTATACTGTCCTTGGCGTATGCTATGATGCGTCTTTGTTGCTGCTTGTTGGGGAGCCATTTACTCCAAGGTCACATCCAGGTACACAGAGTGTCGGCCGTACGTCTCATAGAAGGGTTTGAGATTCACACTGTTCGTGCTGAACCGCAGGGTGCTGGGATCGCCGGTGATGGATCGACTGAGATCTGTGGCGTTTTAGGTCACTTTGCGCCAGGTGGTGCGAGACTCCGGTTCTTCAACAGCCAGCAGCATCGGACCATAGAAGAGACTGGCGATTTTGGGTTGGTCCATGACCCGACGGAGATAGAAGCTGAAGGCGATCTTCAGTTCAATGGTGTCATTATCTTGCCAGGATCTGCTTAGAGTCAGGTAGGTCCCGGGCAAGGCGTCCACCTGTTGGTCTCGCTCATTGATCTTGACGCTGAATCCATGGGCGGCCCACTTGGGCACACGGATCCGAATGTCAAAGGTTCCCTTCCCGGCTAGTGATTTTGTAATCATCGAGTGAATTTTGGCATAGGTTCCGTTCAATTAGATGAGTTCAGCCGCAGATAGCTTAGTGGAAATGATTATCTGTAAGTTTGTGAGTACCTTATAGTCAGTCATCTAAACCATTCTGCTACCCGGTTAATAATATTGGCTCCTCTTTTAATCACCTTGTCCTATAGCTAAGAAATGAGAGTGAATATTAGAAATGTTTTTCTAATAGCCTATTTTGTATGCTGATTAGCCAAGTAGATTTTAGCTGGTAACTAATATCAAGATTGTGTATAATTGTGTATATTTAGTATAGGTGTTTTTCACATTGCTTCAAATAGAAATTATGGGGCAGAACAATGAGCAAACGAAAAGGATTCACACTCATAGAACTGCTGGTTGTAATTGCCATAATTGCGATATTAATGGGCATTTTATTGCCGGCTTTACAAAGGGTCAGAGAACAAGCCAGACAACAATCCTGTGCATCACGTATTCGTCAACAGGTGTTTTCTTTGGATTTGTATCCCGGCGAGAACGACACAAAGCTGCCATTGCCCAGATCAGCATTCTACTGGCTGCAGGATGTCGCAATCGAAACGGCAAACTTCATGCTCGGCAGCGGCATGACCAGGGAGATGTTTTACTGTCCGTCGAACGTTAACCACCAAAAGTACAATGACTATTTCTGGAATTGGGGTAATAATTCATGGAATGAACAATTAGATAGATTCACTGGAAGTAGTGGCTATACTGTATCCGGGTATTGCTTCCTACTTCAGAC
>Ga0114922_10001661_pt1 | contig 21052 bp, 22 predicted proteins | sample AartaG_FD_100975 | JGI IMG/M metagenome (GOLD analysis project Ga0114922, IMG submission 100975) | Deep subsurface microbial communities from Aarhus Bay to uncover new lineages of life (NeLLi) - Aarhus_00045 metaG | ecosystem: Environmental > Aquatic > Marine > Oceanic > Sediment | place...
CAAAACCACCTGCGCCTTGAACTCGGGGCTGTATTTGCGTCTCCGCTTGGCCATGCCTGCACTCCTCTCATGAACATGATAGCTTCCCTTAGCTATCTGTCCAAGATTTGGGGTGCACTACACAGCCCGCCCCCAGACCCCCTGGCAACGATCGATTTGAATCTGCGTTTCGAGGGGATGTCTCTACGCTACAGGTCTTGATCACGTGGAGGAAGGGCTGATATCTGGGTCGGTCCCTACGATTTAAATGAAGGGGCGCACCTGTGTGTGCGCCCGAATTTTATGTCACCTTGCGCAGGATTATGCAGAGGGGAACGGCGGCAGCCCGCACCCAGACCCCCTGGCAACGATCGATTTGAATCTGCGTTTCGAAGGGCCGTCTCTACGCTGCAGGTCTTGATCATGGGTGTGGGGTGCCCTTCTCGCAGTGACATATCGAAAGTACACGTTTTGTTCACATCCCGGCATCTGGTGTAAATATTTCCTCAATGGTGTTGCCAAAAAGCTTCGCCATCTTGAACGCCAGCGGCAGGCTGGGATCATACTTCCCTCTCTCGATGGCATTGATCGTCTGTCGCGAGACGTCCAGTTCGTCAGCCAATTTGGCCTGAGACCAGTTCCGTTCTGCACGCAAGACTTTCAAGCGATTTTTCACCGGTATCTCCATAACGTCCAAAATTTGCCAAGTAACAACATCAACGACATGACCAGCAATACGAGACCTACGTTAACCTCGGCCAATCCAGCGAACTGGAAGAGTGCATACCCGCCGACGAAGATGGCCGTCCCTGCAAAACCAATGGCAATCGCCTCGGTTTGGATGCGGCGCTGGAGTTCATCAAGGCTGGCAATCGCCATGCCAATGCTGACGACAAGGACAGCCCATCCCAGGGTGGGAAGCAAAGCCGCCCACTTTTGCTGGGTTTGGCTCAAACCCTGATCGAGTAGATAGCTGTAAGCGAAGCTGGTCAACAAGAGAAAGGTCGCAGCCATGAGTGTCCGTCGCAGTAAGGCCATCGGATAGCGCATATTCGGTGGCTTTCGACTGATTCGAAAGCCAATTGCTGCGCCAAATAATCCGCCCACAACCAAACCAATACCCATTCCAAACTCGAAGCCATAGGCATATAAAAGCCCCATGGATGCGCCAGCGATGCTAGCCGTGATTACATTCTTGGTTTCTTCAGCAGTAGAGATATTCTGTTCAGCGGTTTTCATCGTATTCTCCTTGTGTAAAGCTAACTTGACAAGCACATTGTACAGCACGGCGAGAAGAATGTCAAGGAAGCTTTACAATAAGTAAAGCGTTATATACATGTAATCTTTCCATTTAAATCCATAGGGGTTGCCCTTTTGGGAGGATCCCCTGCAGGTCATGAACATGGATCGATGACGAACCAACACGTAGGTTAGCCCGTGTACGGTTTGATTAAACAGCCTGGGGTTTTGGGGTTGGTTAGTCTTTGTCGGCGATGACCCACGGGGCGTGTTTCTTGGCTTTCAGACGGCTTGTCCTTATTAGACGGCGAAGATACTCAATGTTGTAATCTAGGATTTGCGCAGCTTCCTCAGTCGTTAGCCAGGGCATTTATTAAGTATATATTATCGTTTGCTTACCGGCTTACAATTAATCCTCGTTCTCTTATGAGAATGACCGTTCTGAAAATCAATTACTTATCTCTATTATATGTGATATATTTACTGTACTTGTTGATAAGTACAGTATTTTCTTCACGCCGAATTATTCAAGAAAAGGAACGTGATGGGAACAGCATTCGAGAGAGCAATTGTAATATTCCGTCAGCATAATGGGTTTCTACGTAGTTCTGAGGCTCTAAAACTTGGAATCCATCCACAAACTCTATCCAGGATGACAAAGGCTGGAGTGTTAGTTAGAGAAGAAAGGGGATTATATCGACTGGGAGAATCCACATATTCAACTGACCCAGATTTGTTACATGTTGCAAAGCTAATTCCAAAAGCAGTGATTTGCTTAGTTTCAGCCCTTAGCTTTCACAATCTTACAAGCCAGCTGCCACGACGAGTTTACATCGCATTACCACAGAAAATTAAGAAACCGAAGTTCAATTATCCCTTACTGGATGTTGTTTGGTTATCGGAAAGTTCGTACTCGTCAGGAATTGAATTCCATCAGATGGATGGTGTTAAACTCGCGGTGTATAGCCGCGAGAAAACGATTGCCGATTGTTTTAAATTCCGAAACAAAATCGGTGAGGACGTTGCGAAAGAGGCTTTGCAGGATTATCTGCGCATTAGCAATCGAAACATTGATCTACTCTTACACTACGCAGATATTGATCGCGTAAGAGAGAAAATTGAGCCGTATATTAAGGCCCTAGTATGAAGCCCGGGGTTAAAAACTTGTCCGCATCGGTTCTTGCGAGGCTGCGGAATCAAGCAAAAAAGTCAAATCAAACTTTCAATGAAGTCCTAACATATTATGGGCTTGAAAGATTTCTCTACCGGATAACAAAATCTGAATATGAAGGCAAATTTGTTCTTAAGGGTGCTCTGGTGATGGTCACGTGGGGGGCAAGTCCGATGAGGATTACAAAGGATATGGATTTACGCGCTTTCATTCAGCCTGATCTTCAGAGTGTGATAGGCGTTATGCGAGATATATGCAATACAGAGGTTGAAGCTGATGCAATTCAATTTGACCCCGATTCTATCAGAGCAGAACAGATCGTCGAGACAGCTATTTATCCAGGAATTAGGGTTCGTCTTATGGGTTTTATCGAGAGAGTCCGTATCCCGCTACAAATTGATATGGCCTTCTCAGGCCCAATTGTTCCCGAACCAAAGATAAGAACATATCCAACAATATTAGATTTACCACCACCTCAAATTCGCTCCTATCCAACCGAAGCTATTGTTGCCGAAAAACTTGATGCCATTATTCAACTGGGTGCTATTAACACTCGTATGAAGGATTTTTATGATCTTTGGAAGATCCAAAGTGGATTCGAATTCAAGGGTTCTTTATTATTATCTTCTATTCGATCAATTTTTGACTCAAGACAGACACGACTTCCAGAGAAAACGCCGATTGGCATTAGCATGAGTTTCGCTAAAGATAATCAAAGCCTTTGGGAAGCTTTCCTCCGCAGGATTGGCGAATCAAATCCGGAAATTATATCTTTTGAACATGTGATCGAAGATGTATGGAACTTTGTGGAACCTTTAATACAGTCTTTAAGGGAGGATCGGCCATTTAATGTTGCATGGTCGCCCGAAACTGGGTGGCGATAGATTATGAGAATGGCACTTCTGAAAATCAATTTGTATCGCTGATGGCCTAAAACCCTGATTTCAGGAAGTTGTCCGTGTTAACGAGAAACCATAGTCGGGTGCTAGATAACCACTTCATCGAGCGTTAACTGTGATGTGTTTTCATCAAATGAGTAGGAAATAAGACGGACAGGTTTTTGTTTGAGGTTTTGGCGAGCACGAACTTGTTCAAGGACAACATCATCAAAGCGATTTGCTATAGCCAACATGTGAACCGATCTTGGGTTTCCCTCAGCCTGATTGCTTGTGAGCCAAGTTTCATAAGATAGTATTTGGATTAAATGCTCTTCTTTGTAGCGATCGCTCTTCAACTCAAGTATTTGGTACCAAAGTATTTCACTCTGATCATTATGTCTCAAAAGGACAACATCAATTTCACTGCCCTCTGATGTGGGCACATAAGGTAAGAAATCGTCATATCCCCCCAGTGTTTCTCTCCATAGACCGTCTGCAAGACCTTCCAAGATCATCGATTGCAGTGTCGCTTCATAGTTTAAGTGAGGGTACCGAACACCCTCGATTCTTGTGTCGATTGGGAGAGGTGAAACCGATTGTGGGAGCGGAGACAATGGGTCAGGTGGACCAACAATAACATTTAGTTCATTGAGCATTCTTTGAAATAAATCGCCTTCTTGTTTCGACAAAGGCCAACAAGCATGGCGGCCTACCACATCCCCTCTAGCTTGTTGCATAGTCCAAATCAGGCCTGCGTCTCTGCCAGCCCAAACTTCATTCACATGGATTGGCCGCTCGTAACGAGCCACTTGTCTAAATCCCACCCTAAAGGGAAATCTCGCATTAACGTGAGATGCACCTGGGAATACAGGCGAAGGATCAAAGAATGGTCCCGTAGTGGCTTCATAGCCACCGAAAATCTGTTTAGGTCCCTGAATATAAAAAAATAATCTGTCGCCAGGACGAATCCCAGCAACCTCGGTCATTACTTTTTGTCTTATAGCGAATGTGTATACACTCGGGCTTGAATGATACGGGTCATTTATTCCAGCAATCCCAGCACTTCTATGTTCCTCCCAGGTTTCTGGGGTCACCGTGAACACTCGTGTTCTCATTTGGTGAATCACTCTTTACGAAAGATCAGAATCGTTTGGTGAATTATGTTAGGTACGAAAACCGAAGGGTATCCATAAGGACGGATTCTTGCACCTGTTGAATACCAAATTTTCTCTCCCTTTAGAACCCAGCCAACATCACTGAATCGTTGACCAACAATAGCCGACGTTGGGATATAACGGCTTTCTTGGTATGCATCCCTCAAGATCATCGCAAGATACCGTTGAGGTTTAAGAACTCGCAATAATTCATGACCTATCGTAGTCAACTCGGTGAAAAATGAATCAAATGAAGGCACCTTACTTAAATCACGGGGATCATCACTATACTCTATGTAAGAACTCTTGCGATTTTGTCGGTCATACTTAGCATTTGCTTGATTACCAGACATTGTCATTTCGAGCTCAGGACTGTATGGAGGATCTGTTGCAATAAAATCAATCGAGTTATCCCCGAGTTCCCGAATCAGGTCTCGACAATCTCCCTGCAAAAACTCGTGAGGCTTAATGCCTTCCTGTTTACAGACCATATGATAGATTTCGATCGAAGCTGGATTCAATTCCAGGTTAAGGGATTCCCGTCCAGATAAGTGCGCTCCAAGTGCAGTGCCCCCTGCACCTGCAAAGGGGTCAAGTACCAGTTCACCCGGTTTAGTAAAGAATTCAATAAGCTCTTGCATGAGTTGAGGAGGCTTGTTACCTCCTTGTTTACGTCGGAGATTGTGACTAAGAATTGAAGGATAGGATGTCCGCAAGACAGACTTGGTAAACCAAAGCCATTCAGACCCCGTCAGGGCGTTAAGTATGTTCTTTGGGCTAACCTCTCTTGAAGACTCGCTTTTCTCATCTGGATTGCTCTCGGACATGAAATCAAATTCTCTTTGAGCAAGCTGACCAGACAGCTCTACGGCAATTCGTTCAGATGCTGTTTGAATGTGATCAGACACTACGCCATTGAGTGACTCAGGACCAATCCCGAGCTTTTCCTCAATGACTTGGTAAATTGACTTTTTGATTAGGTCTTTTGTATCTTCTGGATTCATAATTGTTATTTGTTGTAATGCTATTTACAGCGAGGGCACTCGTGTTAAACCCTCTTGTCTATAGTTTACCTGAATGTCCAATTAATCCTAGTACGACACTGATCCGCCTATAAGACCAATTAGATGCGATTAGCAGTCGCTTTAGGATGATATTGATTATGAGAATGGGGCTTCTCGAAAGCTCAAACCCATAGGGAAAAGATTTATCGAAAAAAGCGCCATCGTAAAAGAAGTGAGTGATGGCTCTTCCGTGCAGGATGCGAGCCTACAATCTATCGGAGACAGAGGTACTAGCCCTGTTTGTAAATAGAATCTTGATAGGGACTAACGACCCCGAACTGAGGCGCTCGCAATCGATCCAACTCCTGCTCTCCACGATATCAAAACAGCTCCATCGATAGCAGATCGATGCGTATCCCACGTCGCCTCCAGCAAGTGGTTAGGCACCAATGGAACCCGCCTCGTCAAGAACCTCTTGAAGTAGAGATGAAATATCCTCGAGTTCTTCGGGTTCGTTCTCCAATAAGTACTTGGTAAGCTGTACTCCATAGGTGGTCTTTTCGTACTCGTATCGGTTTTCAGAAAGTGATTTAAACATCGAATTAAGGAGCTTGTCACCATGCACTTCCGTTAACCATTCCACAGAAAAAAGGTCGGGGGGGGGTTAATTCAGGGCTGATGAATTCGGGTTGACAGCCGCGGGAAGTGATCCAGTCACGGATGATCTGAGCTGTAACAGCAGTCTGAGAGAAGTTAGGAAGAGTCGAGATTACAGATTCGATCGCATCTGGATTAAGGAGGTAATTCTCATACATCCTCCGGGGTATGAACCGGGCTTTTCCACCAGTGTGTCGATTGATATCCTCCAAGTCTTGCTGCGACCTGTCTTCTCTATCAAATACGAACGCAACAGCAGGTGGGAGGAGGGCAACTCCAGCACTAAGGCGATTATAGATAGATGCGACCGTTTCGGCATGCTTGCCCTCAAAATCACCGACGTTAAGAATACCGACAATCGCGGTTCCTAGCAATGATCGGTTCAGGGACTGTTGCACTATGAGAGGGAAGCACCTTTCTTCTGTTGTACCTTCGACCCAAAGGATATTATCGGCTCCAAATACATCAGATAATCGAGCCCCGACATCGCTGAGTAAGTCGGCTAGTGCCCCGCTGTCAGCTGGATCAACGGGCTGAGCAAGACACTCAGCGTCCGACTTGATAAGTTGAATGATGAATGGGGAAGAAATAGTCGAAATAACCAAGGGGGAGTGGGTAGTTAAGATGTATTGGTGGTGAGAATACTCCGACTCCAGAATACCAAGGAGTTTCCGAATCGCGCCCGGGTGAAGGAAGCTTTGAGGTTCATAGATGACTATTGGGCGGGGAGAAACTGAAGATATTGCTACATAGAGGACAGCCAAGACTTGACCCACTCCAGTGCCACTTTCATGCAGGGGAATAGCGATATCAGCTCGCTCTGTGGAAGTGTCCAGTGGCCAAAGTGAGATATGGGCGACTCCCCCGCCACTTACATGAGGAGGAGTAGTGACGTATTGGATATCCGGGAATATCTCTCGAATATGTCGAATAAGCCTGCCGTACTTATCAGGATTACTAGTCTGTAAGTAGTTGAGAGTTTGGGCTAAGTTGGATGCATCAGGACGGAGTGTAGGATCAGGGCCAATTTGATGGCGAGCGACATTGAAACGCTCTGCCTTGAAATGATAGATATTCTGTTTTAACAACGGGGCTATTTGATACGGTAATGTCGATTTCATACTTGCGCCTACATTTTCATTATTCAATTCTAGTCTATGGCCTTCACCGACTAAATTAAATCTTAATGCTTGGCTAGATTCCAGACGCGTGTATTGGGTATCAAGATAGGCACTTAAAAAACCAGATTCCTGATATTCGAGGCTAATTGAGAGATGCCCTGAGGAGATTGCATCCATTAAAGAAGCGACTTGCTCGTCAACAGTAGCTTTTGGATCCCTAGGAAAAAGAAAGTGTGAATTAACTTGTAGCGCAAATTCAACAAGCTCATCTGATGTGAGAACAATACGAAGTTCGACGTGAGAAGGACCTGATAGAGGATAGGATTCTGTTGGTTTCGTGATAAGGCTTCGGTGTGGCTTGTTTTCTATAGTGAGCGAGAGGCCTTGAGCAAGCGCAGTCTTTCCCGAGTTGTTCTTCCCAGTTATCACATTGAAACTTCTATCCAGGTTGACTTCTCCGGTATCACGGAAACCCTAAAAGTTTTTAACTCGAAATGAAGCAATATGCATATTGAACCCCCATTTTTAGCTAGGGTAAGCTGTTTGAAGGTCGCCTAACATATGATTCCGTGGACAAATAACCTTATTTCATGACTATAATGACAAAAGGAGGAAATAACAACGGTACTTCTGATAAGAACCGTTATCAGAGGTGATAAACAATGAAAAAAGATACCTGAAATTGAATTGATTATGAGAATGAATAATTACGAAATGAAAGATTTCGTAAATTCCCAATTGATATTGGTTCTGAGAAATACGGTTCTCAAAGTGTAATGTCGGATTACGCTTTATCAGCGATGACCCACGCGGCGTGGTTCTCGCGCTCAACGGCGGCATCCGCGCCCATCCCCGCCAGCCTCTCGGCAATGCGTTCGGCGCGTACGAAATGGCTGCGCATAAAGGCCAATTTTTCACCGATGGCGATGAGCTTGACCGCGAAGCGATCGATATCCGGCTCCTCGATCACCAAGCGCCCACCTGGGGCAAGCACACGCCAGAACTCGATTAGGCTTGATCCCTGGTCGGTGAGGTGGTGGTAGGCGTCGACGACGATGATGCGTTCGAAGCTCCCATCTGGAAACGGTAAAACCTCGGTGTGACTCCCCACTGCGTCGAAGCCACCCTTGTCGCTCGCCTGCTTAAGCATCTTGAGCGAGCTGTCGGCAATCACGATCTGATCCACCTGATTGCGCAGCCGTTCGGCGATACGACCCGTTCCACCGCCGGCGTCGAGCAGCCGGCCGCGCGTGGGCAGCCCGGTGACTTCGTTCAAGCGGTAATCCGCCGGTGGGCGGATCAAGCGATCATATAGGGGAGCGAGCAGATCGAAGTGGTCCAAGGTTGTGCGTCTCCTTATTGGCATTGAGTCTACCGCGAAATGCTGCCGGTGACGGATCTACTAACCAACTGCAGAGCGCTGCCCATCGTAGAGTTGCCATGATAATCTTGAATTCGAATGAGGATGGCATTCGGTCCCGGACGTCCGAGGCCACGGCGGGGCTGAGCCTCCACATGTCTTGAACACCGATCAACAGCGGGCTGACACATGGGTCGGCCACTACGCGTTCATTAGATTTGGGGGGTGCAGCCGAGTGTGACAACGGGTGATGTTAGGAGATGGCAGTGGGGAGCCTCTAGGCATTCGCCGATCCGTCAGCCGTTCGTCAGCCAGAAAGAGGCTCATTAAAGACAGTTCTTGTTAGGATAGGAGCAGGTTCAGAGAAGATCTCGTGAGAACGGATGGAGGTTTAGAACGTAGATGGCTGAGCAAAAGAAAACACCTTGGTTTTTATGGCCTTTCGCCGCGCTATGGCGGCTGGTGACCTGGATTCTCGAGTTGACGGGGCGTTTCGTCGCCATCCTGCTCGGGATCGTATTCATGATCGTCGGCGTCATTGTGACCTTGACGGTCATTGGAGCGATCGTCGGTGTGCCGATGTTCCTGTTTGGTGTGTTACTGGTTTTTCGAGGGCTGTTCTAGCAGGTTAACTTTCACTGCAACTTCTCGCAAGCATTTGCGTAGATAAGTACAGGGCATGAAATTACCGGAGGGTGTAGAAATGACTGAGGGTGTAAAGAGATTGTATCGATCGCATGAGGAACGAATGATAGCGGGTGTTTGCGGCGGTTTGGCGGAGTACACAAATCTTGACCCCACGATCGTTCGGCTGTTGTTTGTTGGAGTCTCTATCCTGGGGGCTGCGCCAGGTATGATGCTGGCCTACTTGGCGATGATGGTTGTTGTGCCGGAGGAACCAATTATCGAAGTGTCGTCGGAATCCGAATAGGAATTATCCGCAAGCATGACGCCCTGAAGCGTCTTGCGCGGTGGCGGATGCTGACATCTAAGGCACTTCGTTTTGAGGGGCGGGTCATTGACCTGTCCCTCATGTGTTTATATCCACTCCAAATGCTGCAGAATGCTAGCGTGATAATCTCATTGTTAAAAAAACCAGGAGCCTCGAGATGAGCGCTCCTGGCTGTTGTAACGCGAGTCTCTTAAAAGTTCAGGCGTTAGTCGCCTCGAGATAGGCTTGTCCATACAGGTGACCCTGGACGGCGTACGCGTAAACGGTCGTGAAGATTATCCCGACGAAACATAGGATGATCCCAAATCCTGCCAGGAATCCGGCGACGATTGTGCCTAAGAAGGCGAGCAGGTAGGCGGTCGGTGCGGCGCGGACGTGAGCGAAGATGTTCGTAGGGTTGATCGCTGCACCAAAGTTATCGGTCGCAGCCAATTCGCCCACCGCTGCCGGGAAGAAGAATGCCAAAGCCAGCCCATAGATCAATGCGAAGCAGCTGAAGCACATCGTGACGATTGAATATAAAGCGGCGGCGGACTCATAATCGACCAACGCATCAACGATCGCCATTGGGATGGCGATGAACATCAACGGCAGCGCGTACACAAAGCTGATGGCGAACATCTTCAAGCCGAGCATGAGAATACCACCGAAATCCGCCCAATCTGGAAGGGGTTCAGCGTCGCCGCGGATGACACGCCGGGTGAGTTCAACCAACCATCCGATGAGGGCGATTTGGCCGATAAGTGGAATGAGTGAGATCACGGCAGTCAGAACGACTTTCTTAACCCACTCCTCATCCTGGAAGGGAAATGAAAATGATAAACCGAAATCCATGTTTGTCTCCTCCTCGTTCAATTTGTTGCCCATTTTATCATCATTAATACGACAGCGGACTGGAGGGCTTGTTTGCTCCACTCCCCTGAGGGGATCCAAAGGATCGCTTGATCCGCGGGAATATCGAGAAAAGGCACATCCGTAAATCAGATCAGGAATCGCTCATCCCTGCCCGCTATTCTAATTCACGCCATGACCCATCTACAATGTTTTCGTCGACGGTCGCTTCTCGCACAAACAGGCGAGCGAAGATCCAGGAGACGGTCATCGTCGGCAGGAGCTGTGTTCCCGGGATCAGGCTTTCGACCATGGTTACGCCGCGCAAAGGAGAGAGACCGAGGTGGCCGAGCAGGGTCCAGGAAATGGGGGCGGAGAGGAAATCCAGGCTCATGTCGAGCAGATCCAGCAGGATTACGACAATCAGCGGAGTCGCGTGTAAGGCAGTGAGGAAACCAGTCCCTTCCGGAAGCTGGATACGCCGTACACGCCATAGTATCCATGCCAGTAGAACCAACGCCAGAGCCAGCCCTGCCCCGGCGATCAACACGAACGCGAGCAGCCAGGTTCGCCAGTCGATTTCAACCATAGTTCCTCCAGGGTATATTCATTCCGTCAATTCCTGACGTTGGAAGATGATTAGAGCTAAGCCGGTCAAGCCGCCGATCCAGAATGCAAGCACCAGCAGTGAGACCCAGAAGGTGGGCTCGGTGGTCAGAGGTGCTATTCCCTCACTAATGAAGCGCTGCGCTTGACCTGAAAACAACCAGGAGTGCAGGTTGCTGAGATTATAGGTGGGGGTGAGTTGGTAGAGGTTGATCAGCGCTGGTTTGTTGAGGAATCCATTCAGGAAGAGCAGAAAACCGAGGGATGTAGCATCTAGGACGGCGAATCCGAATCCGACCAGCAAACCGCCGAGGATCGAGCGGGTCAGGATGGCGGCGATGGCGCCATAGCTGACGAGATTGAGCAGTGAGATCAGTGCAATAAGCGCCGTACGGAGAGTATCGAGAAGGTAATCACCGATGACATCAAAGCTCAGTACGGGACCATAGTGTAGACCGTGGATGCGGTGGCCAATAGAGGGTCCCAGCGAGGCGATTAGCGCGGTTAAAAGCATCGAGACCATCACCAGGCTGACCAGCGCGGCCATCTTAGCCAGAATCAGCTTCCAGCGCTGCGTGCGCGGGGCGATGTTCTTCAGAGTGCGCCACTGGTATTCGCCGGCAAAGACGACGGCCATGAAGGCCAGCGGAAGCATGCGACCGAAGAGGTTAGCCGGGAAAAAGATCAGCATATCCCAGGTAGCCAGGCTGTCGGCTGTCCAATCGCCAGAACCGAAATATTCCACCCCGGCTTGCATCGTTTTTGATATAAGGCTTAACAGGATCATCACGCTGTGGAAGGCGAAGTATCCGATCGGGATGATCCAGACCAGGAAGCTGGTCAGTTTGAAATTGGCGAAGACTTTACGCCATTCAGCGCGGTAGAGGTTAAGCATTGTCAGCCTCCCCGGCGTGGTTGGTGACGGCGATGAAAAACTCCTCCAGCGATTGCCGCTTCTGGACCACCTGGAATACCTGGATACCGGCTTGTACGAGCTCAGTCACAACCAGGGGGGTTTGATCCAGGCTGAGCGAGAGCGTGAGCCAATCGCCCCCATTCCTTTCGAGGGGCACGAGCGCATCAGGCCAGCGAGCGATAATAATCTGGCGTGCTTTATACAGTGGTCGTACTTGGAGACGCATATGGCCGAGCTCGGTTTCCAGCAGCGTCTCCACAGGTCCTTCCCTCAACAGCAGACCCTTGTTAATGATCGCCACCCGATCACAGACCTGCTCGACCTCGTTCAACATATGGCTGGAGAGGAAAACGGTCTTGCCGTGGGTGTGAGCTTGCTCGCGGATGAAGCCGCGCATCTCCTGGATACCGCCCGGATCGAGGCCGTTGGTGGGCTCGTCGAGGATCAGCAATTCGGGGTCATTCAGCAGCGCAGCCGCCAGACCGAGGCGCTGCTTCATGCCGGTGGAGAAACCACCGACCCGCTGCTGGGCGCGCTCACTCAGGCCAACGGATTCGATCAGTTCGCTGATGCGACCCGGTTGATAGGTACCGGCGGTGCGATCCAACACGACCAGGTTATCCCAGGCGCTCATAAAGGGGTAGAAATCTGCGCCCTCGACCAGCGCTCCGACACGTTTTCGGGATTCCAAAGAGCCCGTCGATTTGCCGAAGAGGAAGGCTTCGCCGGTGGTGGGACGGATGAGGTCCATCAACATGCGGATGGTGGTGCTCTTCCCGGCGCCGTTGGGTCCCAGGAAGCCGAAGACCTGCCCGGCTTGCACCTCTAAGTCGAGGCCGATGACGGCTTCGACGTTTTTCTTCCCTTTGCCGAAGGTTTTGGAGAGACTGCGGATTTCAATGGCTGGTGTTGTCACTTGCACCCCGATTTTTACTTACAAAGAAATCAGATGGAGGAGAAGTTGAATAGCGTTCCTGGAGTTCTTTATCCATCCACAAGGCATAAAGTAGCATAGAGGAGAGTGGAATGAAAGCCAATGGGACGGGCGTCCTTATGCCAATGAAGAGGGACGATCAACGCTGGTTGGCCGATGAATTTAAACAGGACGGTGACCTCAGACCTATCTTGGATAGGGTGGATCTCGAGGAAGAAGGTTTGGAAAAAAACCCTCTCTTTTTGCTCTCTTTCTCAGTTAATCAATCAGCGATAAACACGGTCCAGCGCACCTGGTTTACCTTGCGCAATATTTCATCTTAAGTGACCAGCGTCCTGATCAACGGCAGGTCAACTCCAACAGCAGCATGTGTTCATCGCTGTAGACCTCCTGCGTGCAGGCCGGGATAAACGTCTCAGTAAGATTGGTAAAGGAGGATTCGTGCTGTCCAGTGGGGTCGGACTCAATCATATGGGCTGCATCCCCCGGGCTCACGAGGATGTGCGTCACTCCTTGCGCCTGCAAACGTTCCATCACCCGCTCGGGATCTGGGTTGTCGGAGACCAGTAAGGGCCAACGGGCTTGATCTGCATCGGGGGTGCAGCGGGGTGCGCAGTAGTAGCTCTGCCCATCCCAGAGCATGAGTACTCGAGCTTCATCAGGCAATTTTTCTTGGATGAACTCATGGGCACGGAAGTCGAAGACCGTGCGTTCGAGGAAATTACGCCTGGACTTCTGGCCGAGCAGGACTGCCGGCGCACTCACGCTGATAAGGATTCCCAGCACCATGATGAGACTGATCAACATCGGGAGCAAGGGCAGCGCTTCAAGGGTCGCGGTGAGGCGCGCACGAGCTTTAATCCGTTCCGTAAAGTCGCCCAGAACGACAGCCGCCAGGATGCTGAGCGCGGGGAAGATGGGAAGCAGGAAACGGATCTGGACAGAGGTCGCCAGCCAGAAAAGCCCCAGGAAAACGGTCATGAAGGCCAGCAGGTCCAGAGCCGCCGATTTCCGCCGACGGAAGTAGAGCAGGGCGAGGGGGAAGAAGAGGCTCAAGCCCTCCCCGCCCAACGTGCGATACAACTGAGGGTGAACGTACAGGTTCCAGGGGAGGAGGAGGTATTCAAGCGCGTTCTCTGGCCGGCCGATGCTGCGCAGATGAGCGAGGAGCAGGGTCAGCCTCTCGGACGGCCATTCTGGACCTCCGCTTCCGAAGGGGAACACCGGGTTGCCGATCAAGAACAGGTTTTTAAGATACCAGGGAGCAGCGATGAGCAAGGCGGTAAGGATGAAGTGCGTAGCATAGGCAACAGTGCGGGGTTGTTTTTTCCTGAAGCCGTGGAGAAGAATCCAACAGGTAAGCACCGCAAACCCACCGAGGGCTAGATACTTTGTGCTCATGGTGAAGCCGATGAGCACTCCCGCGAGCGTAAGCCAGCCGCGGAGGTCCGTCTTTTGACCCCAGCGCGCGAGGGCGTACACGGCGAGGAAGGTATACAGCGCCCAGGCAAGATCGATATAGGCAAATCCAGCAACCATGGGCAATCCCGGCACGCCTAGCAGGATCCAGAGCGAGAACCGGGCGGCGCGCTTGCTGGTGAAGCTGCGTGCGTACGCATAAACCGCAAGGCTTAACCAAAGTCCGCAGGTGGCGTGGATAAGGCGGGCGAAGCTGTCGCTTCCGAAAGCCAGCCCTGGAAGGAAGAGCATCTCCGTGAGGAGCGGTCCGTTCGCCTGCCAGATCTCTGGCAGGAAGAGCAGGCGGCCTGCCTCAAGGAAGAGTCGCGGAGCTTCGAGATGGTACATCAACGCGTCGTAGGACCAGGGCGGCGTGAGCGCATGCAGGATGGTGAGGGCGAGCAAGGCGAGACTCATAAGTACGCCGATACGAAGGTGGAGGGAGGACTTTCTCCACCCGGAAAGATGTTCGCTGACTGCGAGGAGACCATCGACCCACAGCCTCCACCATGATCGAACCGAAAGCAGACCGAGGACCAGGATTATTGCAGCGATGGCGGCGGGTTTGAGTAGACCGAGCGCACCCAAGGCGAAGAAGGTCAGGCTGAAGAGGCCGAGACCGATGGGTAGTCCAAAGACGAGCTGGTCTAACAGGTCGAGGTCCGGGAAAAACAAGCGGCGGAGGAATTCAATCCCGAGTCCGGCGGCGATGAATAGGAATAGGAGCAGCAAGCCGAGAGTCGAGGTGGCGTCGAGTAGAGCGGTAGGACCGAGGGCGTCTAGGGACCGTGCAGGGAGGAAAATACGGACCAGCGCCAGCGTGATGGTAAGCAGGACCAAGATTCCAACAGCCCATGATGGTAAGTTTTCTCGCCTCAAGCCGTCCTCCGGTGGCCTCATCAGGTCTGCGCCTCGGTAGTGCGGAATGTGCAATCATGCCTCAGATTGGCTGAAATCTCAAATGCTGAGCCTGGCGCTAATCTGACATGTGTAGATATTAGAGATCCTGAGATGGGTAGAACCCGCCGCGAGGGCGGGTTCTGGAAAGTGAATCGATGAAAGGAGAAACCGGTTCAGGATCAGCGATGATGTTCGCGGTTTTCTCTGCCCCTATGGCCCAAAGGGATAGCCTACCGGAATGAGAGTCCACGACTTGTTGAATTCAAACAGTCCAGAGAAGTCCAGGCCACTATCATTATCGGATGCTCCGTTTTCCACGATACCAAAAGTCATGACAGAGAATGTGGCTGGGTAGAAACTGAGAAAGGCATTGGAATAGCCCGGGCAGTTTATCACGCCACCCAAATCCGCGTCAGGGTCCTGACCCTCAATGATGGTCAGGTAAACTTCGGCGACGGGATCATTCTCATCGCCGGTAGACTTTACGTCCAAGCACTCACCCTCGATGCTGATGAGCGCGGTGCTGGCTCCTTGTATATCGCACTTCGCATCCGAGCCCTGGATGTACCCACTGAATTCATAATCAACGACGCAATCGTCGGCTTTGATCACATTTCCGTTGAGTTCCACGTAACACCACGCACCCGTGGCCGTGTTTCCTGTGACATGCATCCTCTCCTCGGGACTGAATTCGAAAGAATGATTGAGTTCAAGCTTGAACATGACCGGTTCCTGGGGGCAGGTCAGGTAGGCGAGACCGGGAGCGCCCGACTCCTCTCCGTTCCCTTGATCTTCTTCCTCGCCTCCGGGGTCCTGGATTGGAGCGGACTGAGTGCTACACGAGGTGAATAGCGGAACTGCCAGAAGTATGATAACCATGAGCATTACAAGCGGTTTCGATGATTTCATGAATGTGGCCTCCACTCTCTGAAGTAGTTGAAGTATGGAGAGCAACTTTATAGGATTTTCAAGGGAAATGCAATGGTGACTCGGGACGATGAGATCTAAAAAGAGCGTGCCTATCAGCGAGTTCCTTCGTTTCTCCAGAAAATAGTAAAGATGCACGTAACTGCCCAAGCTCCTCGCAGCATTGTCATTCTTTTCTACCTATGGTCTTTCTTGATCGTCAAGGTCCTCTTGCCTCTTATTCGGGTTCGCGTATGAACTATGGGATGTCATCCCTGTGTATACCTAATATTCTGCGTGGTTAATTGGTTTTGCTTGGATCGCCGACACACAATACAATGAGCCTTGATAACCGCTGCCATATAAGGATGGCCATCAATGATCAACTCCAAGAAAGCCCTACTTGCCGCTGGTAGCTTGGTGTGGCTGGTCCTGATCCTGGGTGGGTATTACATCTTTCATAAACCACTGCAGCTCCAGGACATTGCTGCTATGGCAATAGGGGTACGAGGTGGTTTGACCGCGGTGTTGATCATCATCGTTGCCGGTGGGGTTGGGAATCGAATCCTCAAGGGTGATCGGGAAGATCGAACGAGCGCTGACTTTCTATACGAAACAGGGCTTGGACTTGGCTTGTTCGCGCTGGTCTGGCTTTTGCTAGGTGCCTTCCATTTATTTCTGCCCACCATCGCCTGGTTTTTACTTCTCCTACTATTGACTTTGTTTTGGCGAAGTTGTCTTCGGTGGCTGCGCTCGCTGGTGGAAACGGTCCGTAATCTCTATCCACAAAGCGGGTTCGCGCGGATCGTAGCACTTTTTTGTACAGTCCTCTTCTTGGTTTCGTTAATGGAGGCATTGGCGCCGCCGGTTCGCTTTGATGCGCTTGTGTATCACCTGGAACTCCCCCAGGACTTCATCCAAACCGGAGGTCTCACCTTTATCCCAGAGAATCGCTATTGGGGTAACCCTCTCCTGGTGGAAATGCTTTATACCTGGGCGATGCTGCTGGGAGAGGCGCAAGCTGCTGGTGCACTGGGTTGGACCGTGGGAATCGTTTCCGTTCTGGGGATCGGATCGTTGGCGCAGCGATATGGCAAGGATTCGGCTTGGGCAGCTATCGCCGCTATCCTGGTCGGTGAAACCTTGTGGTCTTCGCTCGCCTGGGCATATGCAGATTGGTTCGCTATTTTGTATGGGGCTGCTTTGCTTGTAACTCTGGATCACTGGTGGCGAAGTGGCTCTACTCGCTGGCTCATTATCTCCGCTTGCATGGCAGGGTTTGCAATTGGGGTGAAATATCCCGCTGGCTTGGCTCTCGTCGGTGCTTTCGTGGCTATACTGCTGGCCCGAATCCGAAAGGTGTCGGGAAGGGATGCGGTCCTCTTTCTGGCTGTGTCCATAATCGTGATCTCACCGTGGTTGATAAAGAATTGGATCGCGGCCGGCGGTCCACTATACCCGTATTTTGGAGGCGGCTCGTGGATTACACCGGTGGAACAGCTTTTCTTCCGGGGGACACAACCCCAAACCAGCCTTCTGATGACTCTGCTTCTCCCCATACGGGCAACGATACTAGGGGTGGAAGCTGCACCGGGGTTTTCGGCAAGCATCGGACCTTTGCTGCTTGGTCTGCTTCCAGGCGTGCTCGTAGGTTGGAAAGAACGGGATGATCTCCTGCAAAGTGCGGTTGTTTTCGTCATCGTCGGTTGGATAGGCTGGGTGGTGGCGAGCATATCATCAGTTTTATTGGGTCAATCGCGGATCTACTTTGTGATATTTCCCGCCTGGAGTCTGTTGGCGGGGTTTGGATACAGAGCGTTGCAGGATGTGCGAATCCGGACGATCCGCTTAGGACGACTCGCTGCTGCCATGGTACTGCTAAGCTTAAGCTTGGCATCCTTTCAGGCAGTCAAGGACTTAGCCCGCCATAAAACGGGGGCGGTCTTTTTAGGGGTTGAATCACAGGATTCTTATCTTGTAAACCGTCTTGGAGCTTATGCATTGGCCGCGAGGGCTGCGGAGGAGATCGAGGGAGAAGGGACCGTTGTTAACCTTTGGGAGCCGCGAGGGTTTTACTGTCGACCGGCCTGCCTGCCGGATGTTTGGATAGCGCGCTGGTTTGTCTTGCGCCGGACATTGGGTGAGAACGACGCGATCTTGGACAAGTGGCGCGATCAGGGTGTGACCCATCTTCTTTTGTACCAAGCGGGGAGGGATTTCACGATAAGAACGGATCCGCGGTTCACGACTGAGGACTGGCGGGCGCTGGATGATCTGCTCGGGAATTTGGAGCCTGTGGAGGCGATTGGAGATGCTTATACGCTTTACCGATTGCCATAAATGAGGTCACCTGCCCGGTGGTGAACCTGAGAATTTTTCCAACGAATGCGAGGCTGTTCACCAATGCGCCGAATGTGTGATGTCATCGAGGATTGGAGAGGTGCGGGATCCATGCCCGCGCTGGATGATGGCACCTGTGAAGAAGACGAGCAATCACAGGATGGGGACGGAGCTGCGCAGGATCAATAGGCTATAGGGCGTGCCCCAACGGATGCCCTCGGCGCAGGACTGAAGGGAGCTGAGGGTTATTAAGATCAACCACCAAGCCTGACCAAGCCAGAGGGTTATGTTGCCGGGGGTGGGTTCAATCTTCGCTTCCGGACCTTTGTAAATGCTTCGGCGCCTTTGGGGGATCGTGCTTGTGTTTACGCCCTAAGTGTGTCGGGGTGTTCTTCGTTCGAGATGACATCGTAATTCGAGAGGGTAGGCATTTGAGAAAATGTATTGTGCTCGCAGCAAGGCAGTATGTGTGCAAGAAAGAAGCCCGCTTGCGGCCGGGCTTTCGTATATTAATCAATGAGCTGTGCAGCTAAGCTGGAGATGATTATTAAACCACGAAGAAAGCGGCCTGCCGCCCGTTTCACGTATCTGAATTCCTTGAGGCGGCAGGCATGATCCGTATTCCTAGAATTTCCCCTGTTTAATCCGTATCTCACTTGAAGAATCGGTAATAACCAAATCCCAGGAAAACCAAGAGATAGACAGCAGTGGGCAGCCATCCGATGGCGTTCATCTGACCTGAAAGCGTTCCCTGGAGAGACAGCATGAATCCAGCCAGACTGGAGAGGAATAAGCTAAGCGTTATGTCGTCTTTCAATGGAGGGTGGGCAATGTCACGGACGAACCACGCGATTAATCCCAACCCGAGAAGAGCTACGCCGAAGTATCGAGCCATCAGCGCTTGAGTTTCCCCCGCTGGTAATCCATGCAGACCTATAACCGTGTTTGGAGCTAATAGAAGACCGATGGCATAAACAAGGGCGACGAGTGCGTTGAAACTGAATACATGGCTGAGCTTCACTATTCTTCTCCCTTCGACAATTGGGGCTTCAGTGAACAAGATGAATGATTCCCCATAGCGGACACGATTTCAAGCGTGCATGTATTTCTCCTCACCATTTTTAGTTTTCGGGATATTAAATACCGCAGCCATTCAGGCTGCGGTATAAGTGATTAGTTGAGCGATTCTGCTGGTCAATAAGACAGCAGATCTCCGCCTGTGAAGAAAGAAGCGATAGCCTAATTTGAGATTTCGATAATTAGTATATCAAAACGAGAACCCATTCTCCAATTTTACACAGGGTAGAAGGAAGAAAATTAAGTGCCCATACTTTTTGAGGGAGAACCCCCAAGTATGAAATTTCTCAAATGCGGTTTGAATACGTTGGTGAATATTCGTCGCTGACGAATTCTGTGTTCTCCCTGTTCAGAGAAAGAGAAGCACGCCCATCAGGACAAGGGAAGCGTAGATGATGCGGTTGAAGCGCCCGCCCGATAATGTCTTATTCGCCCGTCCCCCAAGGAATACCGCCAGCATGATGATCGGCAGCGCGTACGCGTACAGCCGCAGCACCGTAGGCGTCCACAGCCCCGCCAAACCGTGACTGATCAGGATCATCCCTCCCGTCGGCAGGAAGTAAGCCTGCAGCGTTGAGCGAAAGCTCGATGGCGACCAGCCGCGCAGCGTGCCATACACCACCACAGGTGGACCATTCGTGTTGTACGCGCCCCCGAGGATTCCAGCGATCAGGCCGAAGGCATAGGCCAATTTCTCGTTCCGGAAGGTTGGCAGTTTTGGCGCGATAAGATTGTAAAGTCCAAAGGCGATCAGTAAGACCCCCAGGGCGCCTTTTATCACCGGTTCGGGAGCGGTCTTGAGAAAGTACAATCCAATCGGGATCCCCACTAGCGACGAAAGTATCAGCCGCCAGGCAGCCTTGATATCTACTTTGCGCCAGCCTCCGGTTAAGAGGATGGTAAGGGCAATGGTCGAGGCGGCAAACGCAGTCAGGGGCGTCGCCACCTGTACGCCGACGACCAGCGCCAGGAGCGGCATGGCGATTAGGGCATCGCCGAAGCCGAGGGCGGAGCGTGTGAACGTAGAAATAAAAAGGATGGAAAGGATAAGGATGATTATCGATGTGGGTTCCATTTAAGGCGCTTCAACCTCTTGTTGCACCAGGTCGCTCCCCCTTTTTATTGGTGCGTCGATTTCTCAGCTAGTCTCTGAGCGCTTCCAAAGTTTCCAGCGCATCTACGATCTCCTGCCGCGTTATATTCCCTCGTTCAAGTGCTTCATCCGATCTGTCGAGCAAATCTGACATAAACGCAGTCCCCTCGTTGATCCCTTCACTCTTTCCGCCTTCCGTTTTGCTAAAGGCGACGATTAGATCCTTCGCCAGACCATACTTGCCGGCTTGGCGGTAGATCGCGTACAAAGAGGCGAGGAGTTCGAGGGAGGTCTGGTTCTGAATGCTGAAGAGGACGACGGGTTCGAATGGGGCCAGTGTCTTTTCCGAAGCCGGTTGGTTTGAAGCTTCAACCCCGGCGATGAGCAGTTCGAGCGAGAGCGCGAATCTCCATTGAGCTTCCTCCGCATCGCCCTCTTTTTGGTAGATCTCACCGTCCATTTTTAGCAATTCCGCA
>Ga0114922_10001662_pt1 | contig 21051 bp, 24 predicted proteins | sample AartaG_FD_100975 | JGI IMG/M metagenome (GOLD analysis project Ga0114922, IMG submission 100975) | Deep subsurface microbial communities from Aarhus Bay to uncover new lineages of life (NeLLi) - Aarhus_00045 metaG | ecosystem: Environmental > Aquatic > Marine > Oceanic > Sediment | place...
CGGGGAGGGCTAGGAAAAGGATCACGTGAGAATACAGGAGATTGTGGAGGAGGACCATATTTCTTTAGGTTGTAGTAGTATTCTTCAGTTCGGTATTTATGGAATTTATACTTAATCTCCATTTATTAGATATTTATTTTTTTGTCTTTCTTTTAACCTTTTTCTGTTTACGCACAGACTTCTTGTGACTCACTCCCGGCCGTGACCGTAAGGGTCCATTGAAAGCGTGGGCCCGTACAGATTTAGACTCCCGTGACCCTAGACCCGGGATATTTTTCATGAAATTTGAGGGTAGTTTCGCAGGACCCCTAAAAGCCGGAGTCAAGGCTTTCATTTGTTGAATGGGTGTAGGTCTGTTCCCAAAGACAGGTACATTAAGTTTCTGACCTAGACGGGGAACTCCACCGTAATTTTTACCTACAGGCATTCTTGTTTTGAATTGGCTTGCGAGTTTACCGGCTCCACCAAACGTTGGATTGTTATTCATTTATATTTATATCATACTTTATTCAATTAATCAAAAAAGTCTGGAATCGACTAGTGTCTGGGGCCCCAGCAAGACCCCCATTGATAGTCACAGAATTACCACCAGCATTTGTTTTTGAGCACCAGAATTGAGCTTGTTCCATTACATCCAGTGCAAAAACAGCGTTACCAGAAACGATAACTCCTGCGTTACTACCGTCTTGCTGGGATTGACCGTACCTGATATTGTTTGTGTCCTGGGCAATCTGCAACCAGAAGGCACGTTCACCAGAATTTGAAGTCCCACCAAACGTCATATTATAATTGACTGAGACCCAAATCTTTTGACCAGAAACATTAAACCCATTGAAATCAAAGATATTAAAGTACTCGCTACTAGATTGTTGGAAATCTACAGCTACAATACTACCAGGTACAGGTTCTATTACATCAGACCCAGCACTCATGGTGAAATCCTGGAATGCGTATCCACTAATCACGGCGGGTTGATCTCTTAGCAAAGAATTGGAGAATCTAGTACCTTCGTTCCCATCACTAGTGACTATTTGACCAAATGTTCCTAGGGTTGGCGGAGTAGGTAGACATTTGAAATTATTAAGGGTCTTACGTGGACAAGTCATTTATTAACACCATCATATATTATTTGAGACTTTACCAAACAAAAATGAACAAACGACAAATTGGGGTTTATTGGGAATCGTGGGTTGTTGATTCTCTTGATAATCTAAAATCACACTTCAACACTGTTTATCTTGCGTTTGCAACGCCAGAATGTAATTATCAAAGATGGTCAAGAACCTTTGAAGGTACAGGTCTGAATTTCAATATTCCATTTGAAGAAGTAGTGGAGTCCATCAAACGTCTTCAAGCCCGAAACATTAAAGTTTTCTTGGCAGTGGGTGGGGCCAGTTACTGGAGTATCCCTAGAGTATTTTATCCTCAGAGAATTGTGGATTTAATGATCGACCTTGGTGTGGACGGTATTGATTTTGACTGGGAAGTTGGGGTCAAAGACTGTGAGGCCAGTACGCACGCCATCAAAGATTTTCGTAGGGTTGCACCCAAGACATTGGTCTCATATACTTGTTTCAGCACTGGGGCCTTTCAAACCCAATTGGGGGATAACTACAAAGGTATGAATCGCCATACCCTCCATGAATGTGGGTATATGATTGACTTTGTCAATGTGATGGCTTATGATGCTGGAAAAGATTTTGACGAGCAAGAGGCTCACAAAGCTTATAGAAAGTTGTACAAGGGACCCATCAATCTAGGATTCCAAGTAGGTAAACAAGGTTGGGGGTACGCAACCCTAAGAGAGACCGAACTTCGGCAGAATCTAAATTTTATCAAGAATCAAAATTCATTTGATGGATGTTTTCTCTGGGCCTACCATAAACCTGCGGCTTCTCCACAAATAACTGTTCAACAATTTGGGTCTGTAGCCAAGAGAATGTTAAAAGAGAGACCCGAAACCATTATTACAAAATGTCCAGCCTGCTGTAATCCATTGGAATTTAAAATTTTCTCTTCGGAACCTAAAAAGGTTTGTGATTTGGAGGTCGAGCACCCACCGGTTGATTTGAAGTTCTGGGGCCTAACCCTTCCTATCAAACGAGAGGACAGATCGGACGCTAAAATTATTAATTTTCCGGAAGACTTTGATGACCTTGAGTATTTCAAACGTACTCCCACGGGTTCTATATTGTTTATTTGTCCTGCTGGAGGAGCCACAACAAAAAACTCAAAGTACCCTAGATCAGAACTGAGGGAATATGATCAAGACGATGGAACAAAAGCGGATTGGTCAGCATTCGATGAAATCAACGAGTTGACTTGTACTTTGGCTATCCATGAAATTCCTTTGGTGAAACCTGAAGTGACAGTATGTCAAATTCATGATGGAAACTCTGATGTGATGCAACTCAATTTAAAAAAATCCCGGTTGTATGTGAGAGGATCAGTGGGATCTAAAACTAAAGATTACGGGACTCTTGATGACAAATATGACCTAGGAACAAAATTTAGAGTCAAAATTGTTTGTATGGGAGGACGAATTAAAGTATATTACAACAATTATACAACTCCAAAACTTAATTTCAAATATGTTGGGGATGACTACAATTATTTTAAAGTGGGTTGTTATATGCAATCCAATACTTCAAAAGGTGAAGATCCTGATACCTTGGCAAAGGTTGAATTGTATGCTTTAGATGTAAAGCATAGGGGTGTTCATTAATGAAATATAATGAAGAAATTTTTAAAAAGGATTTGAAAAGAAAAGCCTTGTGCGAGATGTGTCCGCAAGACAAGACCTATATTGCCACAAAGATTGCTATAGTCAAAAGAGAAAATGTTGTTATTGTCCAACAAATCTGTGACAAATGTTGTTCTATACTTCGAGAAGGATTCGAAGGGTGGGAGGATATGATTGTTAAAGATAAACTAATTAATTTTTATTTTTGCGCTTTTTGATTTTCTGTTCTAATTGAACAATCTTTTCATTCTGTATTTGAATCATCCATTCCAAATTTTCAATTCGATTTTCGAGACTAGTAACAGTATTTAACATTTATTTCTTCTTTTTAGATTTACGTTTCTTGCCAGTCTTTTTTCCTTTCTTACGTACACGTTTTGTTTTACGTCCACGTCCGCGTCCGGCAAATGGCAACCCTGCGTCTTTAAGTTTTTGATGGGTGGCTAAACCGCCCTTGACCCCACCCAGACCTCCGGTCAATGCCCCGATAGGACCTCCCGAGGCGAATCCCGTGGCAGCTCCCGTGAGACCCCCCAAGGCCCCACTGATAAATTTTGGAATACGAAACCCTCTTTTCTTTGGCATTTGTATTTAAACACATACTTTTTTAAAAAAAGTTCTACCAACAAAATAAAATGTCTGCCACTCTTGTTGAAACTCTTCCTGCCTGTCGTCCTGTTTTCGATCTTGCCAAAGCCTTGGAGACTTACTCCAGAACCCATAATACTTATGCTGAAGGGTCTTTGACCAGAGGAGTATTCAACAGACCTACTCAAATGGGGTTTGAAGCTAAACTTGCTGGTCGTGGAGTCCAGAGAATGGAATATGAAGGCAAGATCTCGTATGTCATGCCTGTGACTTTGAATAAGAAAGATTTAAAAGCCCTGTATACTCTGGGAAACAGATTGGTTGAGGAAGCCACACGTCAAACCGAGAAGGATGAAGATAAATGGGAGTATGTGTCTTCAGTAAGAGCCGATAAACCATGGTATATCAAGATCAAGTTGGACCGTAAAGGAGATTTCATTCCAGCTATTAATGGAGGAGACGTAAACCGTAACACCTTCGAAATGTTTGGACAAAGTGGTGAAAGTGTAGAGATTGTAGGAACGTTTGGTATTTGGATGAACCCAGAGAGAGGACAATACGGTATAAAGTTCGATGCCCAACGAATCGACTTTTAAATAAAGTATGATATCAATATAAATGAAGACTCTTAGCAATTTGAAAGAAGGAAAATTTGATAGTTTGGAAATCGGTCAGGTTACTATTTGCGCGGCTACGCCTACTACAACTTGGAAATGGACGTTACCCCCAAACGATGGGGTTGCTGGACAACTACTAACTACTGACGGTAATGGTGGTACTACTTGGGGAGGTAGTGGTACCCCAGGAACCGTGACTTCTGTTGGGTTGTCGGCCCCGAGTGGACAGTTCACAGTCTCTGGATCACCAGTTACTACAAGTGGAACTATAGCTTTATCATTGGTCGATAGTACTGGTACAGGTGGTATAGTCCTAAAGAATACACCATCTTTGACGGGTGTAGTGTCGATGGATTCCCGGTATGAAGTCAGTACAAATAACACCGAATGTGCCCGAATGTTCCGAACTACTGATGGCGATGTTTTTTACGCCGGAACTTCTTTAGGTGGTAATCGTGCTGCAAAGTTTGCATTCTTTGGTACAACCGATAGTATTACAAACTATATGCAATTGGGTTACTTTGGAGGTATTGCCGGTACAAGATTTTATGCCAATGCCGACGTTGAATTGGATAGGCAAGGTGGGGTTGGTGGTAAACTGTTATTGAAAAGTGCCAGTCAGACTACAAGTATTACAACGGCTGCCAGTGGTAGTGACTGGACTCTTACTTTACCTCAAAATAACGGTAATGCTGGACAAGTATTGTCAACTGATGGAGGTGGAGTGACTTCATGGGTAGACCAGACTGGTGGTGGGGCTGGTAGTGGAACAGTAACTTCGGTGGGGTATGCTGTTGATACAAATTATTTGACACTAAGTGGTACGACAAGTCCTATCACCGTCAACGGTACTTTTACTATTGGTCTAAACTCTCCACAAGGAAGTGGTGGTACTATTGTTTTGAGTTCCGGACCCAACCTTACTGACGCTCTACTAAGCGGAACTACAAATTTTAACTATATGCAATGCTCAGGAACTAGTGGAATCAATATGCTTGACACACAACTAAGGTTAACTAATTTCAATAGCAGCAACATACGTTACGATACAGTAGCCGGTAGATTAGAGGTGCGAGCTTTTAACAATCCTGGAGCTTTAGAACATAACGGTACCGAGAGTGCTACCTGGGATGAATTTGGGTTCAATGTCCCTAAAAAAAGTACTCTGTCAGGAACAGATCGAACCGCAGCACCTCTAGTGGTAAACAATACCGCTTCAGCTCCTGGTAATGAAATAGAGGCCCTACATATAGAGTCCTTTAATATGGGTCTTGATAGTTATCAAAAGATTCGTTTTGGACAATCACTTGGTGGCGCAGGAGATAGAGGAGAATTGACTTTTTATTACAATGGAGTTGATAATGGAATCAACAATGTTACTCTCGGTGTAGGAGGTGGCGGATCTACCAGAGGTTATTTCACACTATACAATGACGGTAGAGCCTCAGAAATTAATACGCCATTATCCTTTAGTGGTGGAGCTGGGTTTGACTATGAGGAGGGAACCTGGACTCCTGCTTTAAAGTATTTTGATCAAGGTGACGACGCAATTGTCAATCCTTCTGCGACATTGTCAAGCGTAACCGCAAATGGATCATATATACGTCAAGGAAGAATGGTCACAGTATTTTTTGACTTTCTCTTCAATATGACTAATGGGGATGCTTTAGCAACTGTTGGGAAAAGATGGGTATTTATTGCTGGAGTTCCCTTTACTTGTAATACTACAGTCGGAGCGTCCAAGTTTGCATCTCGAGGTTGGTGTACAGAAAGCAGTTTTCCTAACGGTATTGCTCCGACAGGTTTTAAAGCTCCTTTGGCCTCAACGTATCCAGGACCATACCAACCAACCATATGGGGAGTCGGTGAAACTGTTTCCCTTGGAATTCAATCAGCTATTGCTCCTTCCCTAACCGATTGGACATCTGATGGAAACCATATACTAATCTTTTCCGACAATGTATTTGACACGGCCACACTTGTCTTACCAGGTCCTCAGTTTTCTAGTAACCAATGTATTTCAAATTTTAATATTCTTGCCACTGAACCAAATTATGATGGAAACAGATTTAAAGGAACTTTGACATATTTTATAAACTAGGATTTATTTTTTAAATCTTCTACAGCCTTTTCCAAAGCAAGAATTTTCTGAATCATAGTATTCATTATAAACAACTGTTGTTTGACAGACTCAACTTGTAAATCATTGTATTCCTGTACGGTGACACTCTTTTCTTCAACAATATTTTCTTCAGACATTTAAATATTTTTATTTGGTAAAGAATCTAATAGGTCCATCCACAAATCTTGTAAAGGTTTTAATTTTCTTGGGGTTCTAATTAGAGGGATCCTGAACCCAAAGCTAGCACCGTGACGTTCCAACATCTTCAAACAAATGAATCTGATATTGGGGAAATATTTCCTGTCGGGAGGAGCTAGACGTTCAAATGCATAATGTATGGCTTTAAAATCGTTAACAACCTCTAGAGGTTTAGAGACTTGGAGTCTATAAGGTAACCCCAGCATCTCTATTATAGAAGGAATTCTATTATAGTATTTCCGGAGTCTTTTACGTTTAAGGATTTTCCTGATACTTTCCCATACATACCTTGGGTCTGGGTTGAATCCTATTTGTTTTATAGTCAGCACAACCTCAAGATCCACATCCCCACGTTCCCCAATTAATTGAAACAGGGTTGATTCAAAGCGTTTGACCCGACTGTATCTATGTATAGGTCTTGTGGATCCGTAACGATCCTGTTCGAATTTCCAGTCGGTTCGAAGAGGTTTTAGGTAATCAAGAGACGTAATAACATAGTAGTCATAGACATCCCAACAGTAAGGGAACCCATAAGTATCGATTTGTTCTGTAGTATAAACATGAGTTCCACCGGGATCAATACGAACAGGTTCCGGGCTAAAGAACATTTTTATTTGGTAAAGAATATATGTGTTTTTAGGTAAGATGGAACAAATCGACGAAATCGACGAAATACCAATACCTTTTATGGGGGATAACGATATTAGCAACGATACCGGACCTAGACAAATAGCTTCCTGGGTTAACCCAAATGACAGGATACCTTTACTACTAGCTATTTCTCTTTATGGCCAAGCTCGTCCAGTTATGGGCAACTACAAACTTGTTGTTAATGCTGGTAGGGTGGCTAGCTGGGTCGACTTTGAAACTAATTCAGTAATTATTGGGTTAAAAGGTACTTCAGATAAGACTCTCGAGCAAGATATACTTGACGATATAATAATAATGGCTGCCCCAACTTATTGCGCTCTAAGTATAGTTGGGGAGGCAGATCAAGTAATAGAAGAAACTATGGCGGTAATAGCCAATAATTCTGATGAATTGGTTAGCGGAAGAGCTCAGTCAAATAACGAACCTAGTCTAATTTTCGCCGGCCATTCACTAGGTGGTACTGCAGCAATGTGTCTGACAATCAAATATCCTAATTCCTTAGGAGTATCTTTTAATGGAGGAGCAGCCCCAACCAATCCTATCCTAGAAGGACCAGGTCCACAAAGATTTACCCATTATCATATTGTTGGAGATTTAATTAGTAGTCATATGGGGGAGAACGCCGCTAGAGTAGTAAGAATTAAAATTCCTGGTAAAGATTTCGGAAGTCAAGAACCTCATTCGTCAGGAAATTTACTAGTAGAAGGATCATTTTACAATGCCGATATGGTTTATTTGGATTAACATTAGGAAGATAAAGAGTATGTAAGATGGGGAATGTTACCAAACTTTATTTATTCAGTGGTGAGTAAACTGTTATTTATTGGGGAAAAATTCAGAACAAGATTAAAAGTTTTGAAAACAGTAGATAGTAGTCCAATACCAAACAGCACTAGATTTATGATAAACCGAAATAAAGCTTAAAGGTAAATAATGTATGTTTATTATACAAATGGCCTCACACTTCTCTTGGTATCCTTCCTCCGACTCTGTTACAATTCCTTGGAATGCGCGTTTTGCGTTTCCAAGTCAGGCCAATAAAACCATGAAGATGACTTCACGTATTCCACCTAAAAATGGATCTGTCTTTACTCCCGGAAACGTAATTAGGCTTGAGTTCCCTGCACAGGGCTACGTCAACCCAACACATACCACTATTGAGTTTGATGTTACCTTGAATCATCCAGCAGTCACCACTGGCACAGATAACGAATATATCGCAAGATTCCAGAACAATATCCAATCTATTTTCCAAAGAGTTCGTATCATGTATGGTTCTACACCCCTAGAGGATATTATAAACTATAATGTCGTGGTCAGAAACTTGACTGAATGGACTTCAGGTAATCCACATAACTGTATGGATCAGTCTACAATCGCCGAAGGAATTGGTGGAGTTACGTATGGTACTGGTGGGAATGAGAAAGCGGGACTCGTCAATGTTAGACAAAAGTATATTCAGGGTTTTCTTGAAAATAATGTAACAACTGGGACTCCTTTTGTTACTGGACAGGGTTGGTTGGGAGTACCTAACTTGCAACTTGGAAATGGTGTTGTTCTACCTGCAGCAACTGTATCTACCTTAAGACGTTATCAGATTCAATTGGCTACTGGTCTTTTCACACAGGAAAAACTTATTCCTACCAAATTTATGGCTTCTCAGTTGGCTATTGAAATTACTTTGGAACAAGCTTCAGGATGTATTTTCAGACCACCATTTGCCTGCGGTTCCAACACTCAGGCATTTACTCCAACTTATTGGGTTACTGATGTCAACCTTATCCCTGAAGTTCTAGAGTTTGATGGTTCTTATGACGACATGTTCTTGCAAGGACTTCAGTCTGGAGGGGTACCTATCAAGTTTGCTTCATGGCATACATTCCTATTTACTTCCGCTCAGTCTTCGAATGTCAATCTTCAAGTTCAGGAAAGGTCTAGATCTGTTAAATCATTGTTTACAGTCCAACGTAGAGCTCAACCAACATTTGATTTCGACAATGGGGCCACCTTCTTTGACACTGGTGCAGGGGGAACTTCCACTTTGCAAAATTACCAGTACAGAATTGGGTCTAGGTTCTTCCCAGCTTCACCAGTTCAATGTTCTACTACCGTAGGATCCTCAATTTCTAACCAGGGAGCTGAAGCTTACCTTGAACTCCAAAAGGCTTTGAACATTATTGGGGACTATAGACTTTCCACACCGTTAAATACTACCAGATGGGCTCTTCAGGGTTCAGCGACCGGTGATTTGCAAGAAACTGATTTTATTAAAAGCTTGAAGCTTTTTGATAGCGTGGGAACAGTCACTTATGCAAACATTACCGGTACCGGTAATGCTTTTTCTGGAGATCTTGGATCTCAAGCATTTACTATGGCAATTTCCCTCGAAACATCTTCAGGTTTGGAAATCTCTGGTTTGAATGCTGAGGAACAAGTAAGTTTATTGATTATTAGTTTTTCTTTTTACACATTATTTTTAACAAACTAACATTAGAGTGATATTGCTTTGATTGCATACTGGTCTAAACCGCAGGTAATGGGTGGAGCCGGAACCGCTTCTCTTTTGGAAGTATATTCTTATTATGATGCCATGATTGTTTTGAGGGAAAATAATGTTCTGGAACTGATTCAGTAAATAATGTATGGCTAATATATAAACTTAAATGGACTCCTATGCAATTTCAGAAGACTATGATTATTATGAAGTATCACTAGACTCGGAAGATTTCACAAGTGCAAATACTGCTGGGTTTACTCCCCAGAACTGGCCAGTTTTCGAAATAGGAGGAGCTAGAACTCTAGTTAATGTTGTGGCCATGAAAGTTATTTCGGCAGAGATTCCTTTTTCATATTATATTGTGAATTCTTCAAACAATACTTTTATCTTGACAGAAGATGTCACGGGAGTGGCCCCAACTATTACTATTACTCCTGGTAACTATACTTCTTCACAAATGATTACTGAACTAGATGCTAAACTTTCGGCAGCTAGTGTCAGTGAAACATATACGACCACCTACTCTTCAAGCACCAACAAGTTCACTATTACCATGACTACAGTTGCTAACGCTTCTTTTACATTAACGTTTGGTAATCCTGGTGGTACTACAAACACAGATCTCCATTGGTTCCTGGGATTCAATTCAGGAGTCAATTCTTCAACCGGAACTGTCTTGGTCTCTCCAAACATGATTAACCTGTCTGGCCCTAATTACTTGTACATCAATTCTCAGAAATGGGGTCAACTCACAAACAATCTCTTACCTCAAGGAGCTGAAAACTTGGGTGGAGGAAACAGAGGTCCTCAAATCGCAAAGGTACCTATTAATGTTGGACCTAACGAAATTATCTTTTATGATGACCCAGCTCCAGAGTACTGGTTCAATGTCGGGTTCATTGATGCACTCCAGAGGATTGATTTTTATTTGACCCTGGGTAATTTCAAAGACTTGATAGATCTGAATGGACTTTCGTTCTGTATAAAGTTTGGGGTTCTAAAAAAGAAAGCGTCGATTGACACAACCTCCCAAGGAGGGGTCCAGAACAACCGGGCTATTAAAAGAAATAGACCAAATTAAATAAAAAAAGTATGTGTAAAAATATAAATGACTACCACTTTAAGACATCAAAAACCCCTTAATAGATGGGCCAACGACAGGATTCAACCGGGGTCTGTTGGATCAGTAGGAGACGTTCTAGGTCAAGTTCGAGTAAAACAGTCTAGTCCAGATATGCCTTTTGCCTGGGATTCTATATTTTCAGGAGCAGATGAACCTTTCAGGGGATCCAATGTCCAGAACGGTACTATTGGAAGTTGGACTTCTGACGGTATGGCTGCAAAGACTCTGGATGGACTCTGGGATGGTCGTAGATCTTTCAAGACTTCATATGGTTGGTTGCACCAGGTAAGTTCTTTTTTACTTAGGACATTTCCACTCCAGATAAAATGGTTACGCCAGTATTCCAGTCTCAACCTTCATATTCATGGGTCAATAGGCAAGCTCAAGTAAAGAAAACTCTAGTGACTGGAGAAAACTTTTTACCTTTACCTGGCGGATACCAACCTACCCCTGGTCAAATTCCCAGGGGTGGAAGTGTCCCTAGGGTGACTGATATAGCTGAACCCGACACTGATCCAATTTCCTCTGCTGTTGGTGGATCATTTATAGATGCTCCACCTACACGAGCATCCTTTTTTGGAAAAAGGGTATAATGTATGATTTTAATATAAATGATAACTAGCAGACATATTGCACCAGTTAATTATTGGGGTCTTACAAAACAAGTTGGACCTTGGAAAACTACTGCGGTCGATAAAACTCATGAAGCTTTGGGGTATGACTCTCCACACAACCAAGTCCAAGAAGTTCGCCCGTATCAGCAAGACGGTTCAAAAGCTCCAACCTATGAGCAAACTGAGATCGTATCAGTTAATAATATTAATGGTTTGAGAGGTCCTGGGTTACGGAGAGGCAAGCTACAAAGAGAGGTAAAATCTAACCTGGAAGCTGATAGACTTTCACGTTTGGAAGACGAATTTGTTAAACTAGCTAGAACCAAAAGGTCCACTATTGGGGGTATGCCAGGCCCACGAGGTCCGCCGGGGCCACCAGGTCCCCCGGGTCCTCCTGGGGGAGATGTTAAACCTCCAGGACTAGATGTTAAAGATGAAAAACCTCTAACCTCTGCTGCTACTCAGACCGATGCACTTTCAGGACGGGGTGTTGCTACTCAGACCAATGCACTTTCAGGACTGGGTGTTGCTACTCAGACCGAAGATGAGATTATCCAAAGGTTAGAGGCTGCTCAACAAACGATTGGTACTGTTGTAGAAAATAGTGGTGTCCCGGCTGTAGCTCGAACTGTTGATACTGCCACTCAGGCGGCAAATTTTGGTGCAATCGTTCCTGGGGTTGAGTTTGGTGTTCAAACCTTACCTTCACTTACCCACGAACAAGCTATACAGACATTTGATAATATTCAAGAAGATGTGGTTACAGGGGGTCCTGAGCGAGTAACGGATACCCGACCAATATTAGAATTGGAAAGACAACTCAATCATCAAAGACGTCGGGAAGGTGAACTTGCTCAAGAAACAAGTACTTTAAGACGACAGTTAAACGCGACCCAAGATCAAAATGAGCACCTGGTGACCCTCAACGAAGAGCGTCAGGAAATTATAAATCAGAACCGTAGAGATGTAGAAACGCTTCAAGCGGCCATTAGTGCCAGAGAGGTTCAAAACGAAGTGGACGCCAATAATTTCGCTCAAGAGACCGCTCAGCAAAGACAGCTTATGCAGACCCTGGATAATCGAATTCAGGAACTTGTCCAACAGCTTAATGCTGAAGGAGACGTTAATGCAACTACCCAAAATGAACTCGATGAAGCTAGGGCAAGACTTCGTAGATTACAGACCCCATCCAGATCTTCTGCTAGAGAACGTAGATCCTCTGGACCAGCCGCTTTACCTACAGGTGCATTACAAGCCCGGGTAGAAGTTCAACCCGAACCACAGGCCCTTAGAAGATCATCTCGCGTAAGAAGACAAGCCAACCCGAGATCTGCAATGGGGGATTTTACGGGGCCGTCTAGAATAGCGCTCCCATCACAAGGGGCAGTTCGCCTACAACCTCAATCCCCACCTGGTGAACCCTCTACCCAACGAAGACGGGTAAGAGCTCAAACCGTACCACAGGCCCCTAGAAGATCAACTCGCGAAAGAAGACAAGCCAACGTTAGATCTGAAATTGGGGAATTTACAGGACCGTCTTCAACAGCGCTCCCATCACGAGGTACAGCAAGGTCGCCTTCCCCAGACCCTCCTAGAAGATCATCTCGCGTAAGAAAGAAAGCCAACCCGAGATCTGCAATGGGGGATTTTACAGGTTAATAAAATTGTATGTTTTTTATAAATAAACTATAAATAACTTGTTGTCGCTGTTTATTTGCGTTATTTGAAAGAATGACTATTATTTCTACAAAAGAAGGACAAGAACCAGTAATAGTTTCTTCAGAAGTTCCAAAAAAGAAGAAATCCAAAAAGGTTGCTGTGGAACCTGAAATTGTTCCTGAACCAGTTCCTGAAAGCCCTATGGAACCGCCTCAAACGTCTGAAACAGACAAAGAAGAGGAAAAAAGACAGGAAAAACAGGAAAAAGCCACCCTAAAAGCTGTTCAAAAAGCTCTTAAAGAACAAGAAGTTCTCAACAAAGCTAAAGAAGAAGCTATTATTCATGCTAGAGAAGTACTAGCGGCTGAAAAACAACAACTAAAAGACGAAAAAAAGCGTAAACGTGAAGAGAAAAAGGCTGCAAAAGCTGCAATTGTACCTGAAAACAGAGTAAAAAAGGTAAAAATTGAAGAAAAAGTCGAAAAACCTGTAAAAAATAAGGAAAAAGACGAAAACGAACCCCCAGTATGGTTCAAAAGTTACCTGGCTTCCAAAGCTTCAGCAGAAAAGCCCCCAGCTACTACCACTCCACTACCTTCACCTACCAAACCTGAAGAACCTATTCAAAAACCGAAACCTTCTTTGGTTCAAAGACGTTCTTTTGATATGTATGCTCAAATGTTTGGTAAAGGAAGAGGCGTTGTAAACCTCTAGTCATAATATATGAGTTAAATCCTGAAATGAGTGATGCTTTAAAGATAAAAGCTATACCCACCCCCAAAGGATCTGATCATAAACCTTGTAAATACCCAGAACTACCCCAACATGAATTCACTCTAGGGATAATTGCCCCTAAAGGATCTGGAAAAACAACTACCATTATCAATTTATTGAGAATGTATAAAGGATATTTCCATCAAATTCTTATAATGAGTCCAACTATAGGGTGTGATAATAAATGGTTATGGGTAAGGTGCATTAGCGACTGAACGTAGGTAAAGAAACAAGATCTACTAACTCGGAATGTTGAGCTGGAAGCCGTGTTATCTAAACTAAAACAAAAAGAACAATACAACAACCATATAGTTAGAAAACCTCAAGGTGCTTCTGCCCTACAAAAGATTTTGGATGAAAGACCTGTTTTTGATCCCAAGATCCCAGAAAATTTCTTTATTGAAGATTTTGAAGACCGGACCCTGGAAATGGTTCTGGAAAAGAATTTCGATATGGTAAGGAGCGTAGCGACTAACCTTAGGTAAGGAGCGTAGCGACTGAACGTAGGTTAATTTCCTAGCCGATAATGGTCAACCCAAAACTCTGGCAGATAGACTACTTATAATCTGTGACGACCAGGTAGGGGCAGACCTCTTGAGGGGAGAACGTTTAAAAGATTTCGTTGGTATCAACACAAGACATCGTCACTACTCGGCTTCCATAATCGTAGTCACCCAGGGTTATAAGGAGATGTAAGTGGTAACTAATGATAGACCAAAAACTATAAGAACTGGGTGGACTGGCCTATTGATTTACGAGATAGGTAACGAAAAAGAGGTTGAGGTGATATATGAAGAATTTTCAATGACGTTACCAAAAAAGTCATGGTTAGAGGTATATAGGTACTGTGTAGAAGAACCCTATTGTTTCATGTACATCAACATGTTCAAACCTAAAGGAGAAAGGATAAGAAAGAACTTTGATGAACTCCTGACTATCGCAAAAGAATAATGTATGTTTTGGGTAATTTCTCTATAAATAAAATCAATTTACCCTACCTAAATAATCAATGAAAATCTTTATCTATGTCACTGGTCAACCAAAAGAGCTTATTACTAATCTCATTAACAGACTTGATGCTGCCGATATAGCCTTTTTTATTGACAAAAATGTACCTACCAGACAATGGTACCAGTCTAATTTGGAAGGGAATTGTCGAGTGTTCAATAATGTCTTTGAATATTATGCTGCTGACTATCCTATTCCATTTGTTCCTTTTGTCCTGTGTAAGGAGTGTCTAAACGGTAGGTGCTTCTGAGTATGATGAAGATCCGGACTGGGAAGCAATCAAAGAAACATTGATGGGTAAGGAGCGTAGCGACTAACCTTAAGGTAAGGAGCGTAGCGACTGAACGTAGGTGATGACATGGCTATTAAAACAGCCCCAATCCAGAAACAAGGTAGTAAACGTCGTGCTGAAGAGTATATTGATGAAAACGGAAAGACTGTTGAACGAATTGATCCAGGTAAGAAAACCAAGGATTCTTCTCATTATGATCTGGATATTTACTACGACGAGGATCACGATACAATGTTTTACCAGATGACTAAACCGTTTGATAGTCGTCCTTGGACTTCAGTAACTAAAGATTTCGCGAAACGTAGTCATCTTCCTTTCTTTTCCTCGTACTTTTACTTGCAGTCTTTTGGAAAGTGTGCTCAAGATATTGATTTCTTGGCTTACTGCTGGGAGAAATGGAATATGCCAGGTCCAATGTTGGTGGATGAACTTGTCAAGAACCATATTAACGTTTGTGAAGAAGACGAAACTTTAGCCCCAAGAGTTTACCAGAACGATATTCACTCTCTAATCAATTTATTTAATATAAACCAGTGGCCTTAAGGGAAAACCGTCTGAACCAAATGCGGATAATACATTTCTTCTAGAAAAAGTTTCATGTTGGTAAGGCTCGGGACCTCAAAGGGGAATCCTTATTCCTTATCCATTAAGATAAAATAATGTGAGACTGTGAGTATAAATACGCCGTGGATTCCGTTTGCAAAAAATAAAATGAATCGCCCAAGAACTCGTCAACGTATTGTCGGCCCTGCTGTCTTACGCCTTTGGAATTTCCACCCTGAACATATCCGCGATGGACCTGCGGACGGTGTTCCTATTACCATTACCGCCCGTCCACGCTATGTATTTCAAAACTAAGATTAGGTTGCTGGAACTACCGACCAAGAATACTTTACTCATTTGGTTGAAGGGTTCAGAACAACTCTTCAAGTCCTGGTTCAAAGTTATATTAGGCGATTTAGATATAATCCATTGACCCTGAATCAAATTAGGGACTTACCATTCTTTATTTATCCTACTGAAACTGGGGGTCTTGGGGAATCCATTAACGTTCGTGAAGGTGCTACTACCCTAAACGATCTCACTGTGGAAACCATCACCCAAATCTTTGAACTGTCTCAGTCCAACACCCCACGAGAAGTCATGGATTTAATCTGGACCCTTGTTCTCAATCCTGTGACTGTCCTTTCAAGAACTGTTGGAGGTAGAGCTGCTGCTGAAATCCCTAAATGGTTGGGCAAGGCTGCCTATTCTCATACTTGGGAAACTCAATTTGACCGTGAAGGGAACCCGCTCAACTGTGCCTCCTTTGCTCTGGCCAATTGGTTGAATTATGGGGGTAGAACCGAAGTACCACTTACCTTTAATCCTCTCCGTCAAAATGCTATCACTGTAGTCAAGAACCTCCATCGTCTCCTAGGTTTTGGGGACCACGTAACTATGTTTGATCTCAAAACTTTTGTAGAAAAGTTTCCTACCTATCAACTTGTCATGATCCAACTCAACGTTGCTAACCTGGAAGCTTCCTTAGTAATGACTCATACTGGTGAAGACTTTGACCCTACTCTTGAAAACAATCAATGTATCCTAGTTAATTTCAACGATCATTGGGCTCTAGTCTCAAGAGTAAACGCCTTACTCAAAAAAGTCAAGAACGGTGGAACGTACCGCTACTGTGAAGAATGTTTCCGAATCGTCAAAATCAAACCTCGACAAACCCATTTACCTTGCCATCAAGATGGACCTGTGAATCGTGAAACTGTAAAAGCCCTGAAACCTTGTGCCATTGATTTATGTTTGAATCGCGTCCATCCTCCAGATGAAACTTGTCCTAACCGGTCCTGCAGAACTTGTCATATGGGATTCCCAAAAGATAAACCTCATCGTTGTTTGGTGATGCCTCAAGATATGGGTGGTGAGCACCCTCATACAAAGTACTATAACGAAACTGAAAAACGTTACGACTTTTGTAGTAGTGCTGATGATGATGGATCCAGACCTGCTTTCTTTGCCTATGATATGGAGACTATGGTTGTGGTTGAAGATATTCCAGTCTCCAATACAGGGTTCATGGGGAACGATCTGGACGACCTCACTGATCAACAAAGAGTTTATGCCGAAGATATGATCCAACAATCCCCTGATCTTCAAAACATCAATACTACTGGTAAACTTGAACGTTTCGTGGCCAACCTTATTGTCGTCACCAATATCTTTAGCGCTAAAGTCCCTCAGGTTCCTGGAGAGGAACCTTACACCCCAGACGTAAAAGTCTTCAAAGGTCGTAACTGTGTTGTGGAATTCGTAGAGTATCTCATGGCCTACAACAAAGGGCGTTGCTATGCTTTTGCTCACAATGGGGCTGGATTCGATGGGAAATTTATCTTTGAAGCTGTCTTGAAAATGCAAAACGTCAAGGTGGGATCTATTCTTCGAGGATCTAGTTTCATGTCGTTGGATGTCAAACCTCAGGCTGGAAGATCCAACAAGACTTATTTCTTGGACTCTATGCTTCATCTCTCAGGATCTCTGGCTAGTTTATTGAAGGGATACTTTGGACATAACCCCGACCCAAATCTCAGACTCCAGAAAGGGTACTTTCCTCACAAATTCAATACTCTAGAGAACCAAAACTATGTCGGTCCTCTTCCAGACAAGAAATATTTCAGTCCTGAACATATGAAAATGGGTGATGGGGATGATCCTTATGGGCCTTTAAACTCTTTCCAAGAATGGCATGCTGAAGAATCTGCAAAAGGGCCCTGGGATTTCCAAGAACAAATCTTAAAGTATTGTATTCAAGACACTGTGGGTCTGGCCGCTTTACTGGTTGTCTATATGGAAACATCTATCCCCAAAGGAGGTATCCCTCTCATGAAAGTCACAGCCCCCAGTTTTGTCCATCAACTAATTCTTCAACGATCCGTAGAAGGCCTTGAATTACCCGAAACCAGATTGCTGGAAATCAAGAAAACCCTCAAGGCAGAGAATCCAACTTGGGATAAAGAAAAACTCCAAACTGAAGGGTACTTGAAGAGAGCCGAAAATTCCAAAGCTTATGTAAAACGTATTGAAGCCTGGGGAAAAACAGGTTGGGTCCGTCTGGCTTCTACCGAATACAATTTTGTTCGTGAAGCTCTTAGGGGTGGTCGGACAGAAACCCGGTGCTCTTTTATGAATCTCAGTGACGAGGAAGAAGCTCAAGGGATTCGAATCAAGTACCAGGATGTGGTTTCTCTCTATCCATCAGAACAAATGACTAAAGAGTTTCCAGTAGGGGCCCCCAAAATTCATTTCTATGACTCCAGACACAGACCTTGCTTCCGTCACCAAAACATTCTTGACTCCAACCATAAATACTTTTTGGAATGCGACTGTCCTATCAAAACTTACTACACCAGTACTGGAGTTCGTGTACCTGGTCGTGGGTTTACTGGGGGATTCTTGGATCTGGTCGATTGTACCTCTTTCCAACCTACAGCTTCTTCTTTCCTTGATGATCCTGAAATGTTTGGGTACGTATGCGTTGATCTCACACCTCCTTCAAATCTTTATCATCCTGTTATCCAAATCAAAAAAGTTCTCAAAGATGAAGATGGAGTTATTATTGGTGAAAAGTGCCAAAACAATCTGGTACCTGAAGACCATAAGAAACTTTACTTGGATACCCCAACATTGAAAAAAGCTTTACAGAGAGGGTACAAGTTGGATTTCGTATACAGGTTTGACAAGTACAAAAAAGGAAAACCTGCTTGGTTGGAAGCTGCTATGGAATTCTATGTTGATAAAGAAAGAACTTCAGGACCTGAACCAAAGATTGATGAAGTCGGGGGAAAATGGTGTAAGATCTATGAAAAGAGATTCAAGCGTGCGGCTCTAAATGAAAGGGATGCTTATGTTTCCATGTTCAATGAAGTCTGTCCTACACTAGGTGATAAACTTCGTGTATCTATGGAATCCCCTGCTCAAACTTGGGGTCGTGACGAAGCTCAGAGAAAAGTCTTCAAGATTTTTAATAATTGTGGTTGGGGAAAACATGCTCAAAGACCTGTTATGCCAAAAGCCAAGACTCTTACCATGGCTGACGACTACAATGAAATGTCTAGTATGTTCCAGAACCTTACCTCTAACCTTTTGGAATTGAGGGGGTGTGCTGTTTTCAGTGAAGGTCGTAAAATCATGTTCACTACCTTGGACAAGAACTCTAACCCGAATCATCATACTTCTTACTTACCCGCTGGTGCTATGGTCCCTGCTTATGGTCGTCTTACTTTATTGGCAGGTTTGGAAAGGTGTGGAGAACGTGTGGCAATGTGTAAGAAACAACTAACCTTAGGTGATACTGATTCTATTGTTTACAAGACTTCTTTAAATCCTGATGAAAACATTCCCGAAAGTACTGTTCTAGGTGGTTGGGAAGAAGAAGGGATCTCTAAAGAAATCATTAAGGAGTTTGTGGGTTTTGGACCAAAGTGTTATTCAATTCAAACAGCCAAACCTGCAGAATTCAAGATGCCAGATGGAACCAAAATCCATGGATTTAATTATGCAATCAAATTGAAAGGTATTCGTCAAACTGTCTCGGCAAGAGCTATCACCCATGATTGTATGAAAGAAGATATGCTTCATTACTTGGAAACTGGTGAAGTTAGGGCAATTGCTGTTCAGCAATGGGGAATCAAGACTGATCCATACAGGTCTGGAAAAGTCGTGCAAACTTCAAATGACTTTACTAAAGATTTTAAACTAATGGATGATGATCACCTAAAAGGAAAAAGATTAATAGTTGACGGTGTTAGGGATCCTAGAGTATTCCCTTTTGGTTACAGGTTTACCTAATAAATTTTCATTTCAATACAGTTCTCCCGGAACTCACAGACAATCACGCACAGACTTTTTTGGTTACTATATTTTGAAAAACAAAGGGTTTCCTGAATAAAATGTATAAACTAATTCAACTTCTTGATGGCAATTTTCGTGTTGAGCTTGATTACGATAGGGTTACTCGTATGTCTGATTCTGAATTCTCCACCTATTTCGCCGCAGGGCGATATACTCGTAGAACATTCATGATGTTGCAGAAAATTAAGGAAATACAAGCCCTAGATAATGCAGTATCATCCAAGAAGCGGAAAATCAACCACATTTCTTGACTAATAAAAATGTGTCGTTTAGTTCAATATAGGGTAGTTAAGGGTGAACTGGTGCTCTGTAATGCTAACACGGGAAAGGTTCTTGAAGGAAAAAAAAGAAAAAAAGCTAACGATTTTCTAATCCCCTCCCAATATAAAAACCCGTCCATTTCCTCACTTGAACCCAAATAAATGTCGTCGAAAACATCTGTAGTAAAAAATGAACCGCAATACATCAATGTGAAACCTGGTGTATCAAAAACTTATTATCCCCATACAATTCATGTACCTTGTAGAAGACAGTTCTTAAACTCGGGAATTTCTTCTAATCCAAACAACCCCAACTTTCAATCTTGAATAAACCATTTGCATTTTATTAAATCGATTTAGTTTCGGCATCCTCTGCATCCTGAAGTTTCTGTTTAATAATTTTTAGTTCTAGAAACATCTGAACAATAATAGCCATTAGTTCTTCCTGAGCCTTCATATGTTGTTGAATCATATTGACACCCCCATCCCCAATCTTCATGACTTTACGCATAATCCTGGCTTTTTCTTTTGGGTTCGAATTTGACAAAAAAGATTCTTGGGTCATGGATATAATAATCAGCATCAATTGTTTCTGGGAAGCATACCAATTCTCGATCATATCATTGCCTTGGAAATAATGTTTAGCGTTCCCTTTTTGTCTCTCTTCTTTCATTTATTTTGGGGTAAAAAGGTTTCCTAAATAAAAAACAATGTCTAAAGTTCGAGAACAAGATATATCCCTGGATTACATTCACTGTTCAAATTATCATATAAAACAAGATACGGAACTGGTCGTTGTTAGTGTCACAAAAGTCAATGAAAACCTTAAACAACTTGTTTTAGAAGTCCGGGAACTCAAGGCTAAAATGAAAGACAAGAAATTATAATTTTTAAAATAAAATAGTGTTATTTAGGGCTATTAGGGCTATTAGGGCTATTCTCTTTAAGCATCATGGATGGTGTATTACCGTGACATCATGGGTAGCGTATTAGTCAACCTCTC
>Ga0114922_10001663_pt1 | contig 21039 bp, 20 predicted proteins | sample AartaG_FD_100975 | JGI IMG/M metagenome (GOLD analysis project Ga0114922, IMG submission 100975) | Deep subsurface microbial communities from Aarhus Bay to uncover new lineages of life (NeLLi) - Aarhus_00045 metaG | ecosystem: Environmental > Aquatic > Marine > Oceanic > Sediment | place...
ACTCAAAAGAATCAGTAATAAACTGGCAATTTACAAATGAAAAGGCAAGGATTAAACTAAAACGCCTTTATCCGTCATTACATGGTTAACATGACACTAGTATCGAACCAAGAATTCCAAATATTCAAATTCATCATATTGAGTTAGAAAATGGAAAAATCATTTTTATTATTAAAATTCCTAAAAGTTGGTCAAGTCCACATGTTGTCAGTCATGAAAAACACTGGCGGTTCTATTCAAGAAATTCATCCGGTAAATATCCACTTGATGTTGCAGAGGTTAAATCTGCATTTATTCTATCTGAATCGATTATTGATCGAATTCAATTATTTAGACAAACTCGTCTAACCAAAATTATTGCAAACGATTTGCCTGTTAAATTGAGTGGAGAAACAATTGTTATATTACATTTATTACCACTAGACTCATTTGATCCTTTACAAGAAATCAATTTTTCTTTAATTTCTACTACCAAATTAAATACACGCCCAATGTTTTCAACAGCATACGATGAAAGATATAATTTTTATGGTTTTCTAACATTCTCTAAAAAACCCGATAAGCCTGGCTATTGTAATTCGTATACACAACTCTTTAAAAATGGATGTATTGAATCTTCAACTTCAACTTACTCAGAAAATGAAATGCATAATCAACGATTAATCCAAATAACAGAATTTGAAAATGAAATCATATCTAATATTGATAGTTATCTAAAAACATTGCAAAATCTAAATATTTCTACGCCGATATTTATTATGCTTACAATGTTCGGATTTAAAAATTTCAAATTTTATTATTTTCATAAAAATGGGAGAGGTTCTTATGGCTATAAAATTGATGAAGAGAATCTTATTTTTGAGCCCGTTATTTTGGATTCTTTTGATGTAAATATTTCCCAATTAGTTAAACCAATATTCGACTCTCTTTGGAACTCATTTGGTGCAGCATACTCTCTAAATTACGATACGAATGGCATTAGAATAAAATGAATTTACATAATCTCTAGCTTTTGACAGACTGCTACGCGGTCCATGAGTTCCATGTTGGATTTGTAATTTTATAATGAAATTTCGGGTAATCTACTCTTTGCAAGCGACCACACAGCAACATGTTCACCTGCCCTCCCACAGCCCCCACCAGCCCAGGTCGGAAAAACAGTTTGTTTTTTCTCACTTTTCTGTATCGACCAAAAACGAAATTGAAGATGCGATGAAAACTAAGCTTTTCCAAAAACTCATCAACCAAATAAAGTCCCCCGAAAGGGATTGCTTTAGACTGAATAATTCTGTATCTTGTTTTCACCTGTTGGGTGTCCTTTCTTTTAAATTCCGTTATACTTTTAATACAATAAAATGTAAGCCCGATGTATTCCTAACGCGCTAAAGCGCAAGTGCCTAAAGTGAACTAAAATTTAAAGTGCCTAAAGTTCACATCCCAAACACCCCATAACCTCGATCAATAATTTTGTTAAAAAAACAAAGTTTTTCAGAGTAATAGAATAAATATCCCGATTTTCAATCATTTTCTGTACAATCATTTGTCCATACCATATATTAAAAAATCCGTGGTTATCCGTTTAATCCGTGTTCTATTAAAAATGGTGAAAAAATAACATGATAGATTACCTGAATCACAGTTTTAGTGAAGACGACCCTGAACTCGTCTCTGTCATCGATGAACTGCCGTTATGGTCGGCCCCTTTCGGTTTAAAATTATTAGATACAATCCATCTCCGACCTAAAATAAATGCTCTGGATATTGGCTGTGGACTCGGATTTCCTCTTATCGAGGTTGCCCAGAGACTGGGAAAGTCCAGTCAGGTTTTTGGCATCGATCCCTGGGAAAGGGCGTTGGAAAGGATCATCCTCAAAATCAGAAAATATAATATAAAAAACGTGACGCCCGTAAAAAGCGTTGCAGAATCACTGCCCTTTCATAACAATTTCTTCGATTTAATCGTATCAAATAATGGGATTAATAACGTTCAAGACATCGAACAAACCCTTTCCGAATGTTACAGAGTAAGCAAACCAGGAGCCCAATTTACATTCACTGTCAATTCTGAAGAAACGATGGCCGAGTTTTATAATATTTTCAAGGAGACTCTAATCGACAATAATCTCCAGGGGGAAGTAAAAAAAATGCAGGACCAGATATATTCAAAAAGAAAACCTTTAAATGAAACGAAATCATTGTTAAACAACGCAGGATTTCGAATAAATAGTATCCTTGAGGATCGTTTTCAAATTCGATTCATCGATGGAAGCACTCTGTTCAACCACTCTTTGATTAAATATTGGTTTCTTACTGGTTGGAGTGACATTTTAGATCCACATAAGTTGGAGCCCATTTTTGAACAGGTGGAAAACAGACTCAACAGTATAGCGAAAGTAGAGGGTGAAATAGCCCTAACCATTCCTTATGTCGTTATTGACTGCAGAAGAAAATAAGATGAAGCAATCATGAAGGAGCAATTAGCAAAAGTAAAGAAAGCCTACGAAAAGGGAAAAAGATGAAAAAGAATTTCCATTACCTAACCTTCTTCAGTCTATTCTTGGTCGTTTTCTTACAGTGCGGCTCTCCCAAGCAGACTTCGGAGCCCGACATCTTCATCCATTACCTGGGACACGCTTCCTTTATCCTGCAGTTTGACAACGGGATCTCCGTCCTGACTGACCATGGTACATCCAACGCCTGGGGACTCGACAGTCCGATTTATGAGATAGAGAATTTTATACCCGATGTAGCCACCTATTCCCATACTGTTCACATCGATCATTTCAGAGGTGAAATGCCGAATAATGTGGATTTTGTTTTGACCAACATGGATAGCCTCAGGCTGAAGGGGATCGTCATCCAACCGATGCGTACATCCGAACTCTCCTTAAAGGAAGAGGACAACACGAGCTATCTTATTTCCTACAAGGGATTTACGATCTTACATTTGGGAGATGCCCAGGCCAACATCAAAGCGATCCATTTGGAAGAAAACCGGAATCATTTGAAAGCAATTTTCCCTGAGACCATCGATCTCCTCTTGATGACAATCGGAGGACGAAGTGACATCATTCAGCAGGCGGAATCCTTCATCGATCTGCTTCAGCCGAAAAGGATCATCCCCATGCATTACTGGAAAAGAGAGGATAAACTGACTTTTCTCGCCCATTGTAAAATCCAAAATGAGACTATTGAAAAGCATTACCAGATGGAGGAAATCCAGGGTGCCAAATATTCAATCTCGACCTCAGACAACAGAGTGATCCCGATAAGAATCATCAGCATGGAACCCGCCCCTTTTTCTGAGTCGAATGGATTGGAATAAATACTGATTTTGTCCAAAATGATGTTAAGGAGGATACCAATGAAGCGACATTTTATTTTCTTATCCACCGTCATTTACTTTTCTTTTTCTCTGATTCGAGCCCAGGATATCGGCCTCGATTTTTACAGACATTTATCGAATCTCCCCTATTTATATCCCAATGTCGAATCCTACTATGTATCGAGCTATGACCGTACCGGTGGGAATGATGATGGATTCCGCGGGACCTATTCTCAACTTTACGAGGATGAAAATGGAGATCACGTCATTTTTGATGAAAACGGACCGGGTTGTATTTACAATATGTGGGGCACAGGTCCTGAAAAAATTCCCAATTGGGGTAAAATAAAACTCTACTTTGATGGTGAAAAGAAACCGAGATTGGAAATGGATGCAAATGATCTGTTCTCCGGCCTGTATAAACCCTTTATTTTTCCCCTGATCAATCATCAGTATGTATCGAGCGGTGGATTTTCTTCGTGCGCTCTTTTCCCTTTTGCAAAAAGTTTAAAAATAACCACCGAGAAAAAGGTCTATTTCTATAATATATACTATCAGCTCTATAAAGATGTAGATATCCAGTCATGGAATCCCGATTTTGAGTATACTGATATGGTAGAACGATTTCAACGCCGCGGCAGCGATCCAAAACAATGCGAACCGGACAGCGTCGTGCGTCATACGGTCACCCTCACAAAAAAGAAGCGACGGGATGAACCGGTTAGCCATTCCCTCTTAGACATGAATCACGGGGGTGTGATCCAGTACATCAAGATGAATCCTCTCTATTCACCCGATATGTTCAATCTCAATCACATTTTTCTAAAAATTACATTTGACAATCAAAACGAAGCCTCCGTGCATGTTCCCATCGGTCCTTTCTTTGGTTCGGGTCTCGGTGAAGCCGATGTCCGGAGTTTGTTTGTCGGCATGTCACCGTCTGGTGAATACTACTGTTACTTTCCAATGCCCTTTAAAAGTTCAATAAATATTGAACTTGAAAATCAGGGTTATGATTCCGGAGGAATGTTTTTTATAGAAATCGGATATACGAGCGCACCCCTTAAAAAAATTGATGACATCCCGGTCGGGTATTTCGGAGCAAAATACCAAAGAACATGGCCCATCACGGATAAGGATGACTATATCCTTTTCGATTTCAAGGGTAGAGGAGCCGTTGTCGGTCAGGTCATGACGGTAGAGCCTGTAAAACCCGATGTGAAACAGTGGTGGGAAGGTGATATGAGGATCACGATCGACGGAGAGAAGAAACCCCGTTTTCATGGTACAGGACATGAAGACGAATATCAGGGCGGGTGGTCAAATTTCTGGATGAGCAACCCCTACTCCCTGCCATTATATGGATTACCGAAATCGACGGGATTGATCAATATCTCGGGTCAAATAAACGGTTCTGTGACGGCCTACCGTTTCTGGCCGGGTAAAATTCCCTTTAATAAATCAATCCGTATATCCACAGAGCACGGTACGGAAAATAACCGGTCTGCCAACTACTCGTCACTGGTTTATTACTATTTTTGCAATGAATAGTTTTAAAAAGCACAAGGCTCACGACACGAAGAAAATTAGGGAAACATAATTATTTCTTCGTGTTCTTTGTGTCCTTCGTGGTTATCATTATCACTTAGAAAGGATGAAAGATGATAGTTCGAATAAAAACAGTGGAGATCGTTAACGATGCAGTTAAAGACGGTAAAAACAATGAACTAATGAAAAAGGAAAATATCATGAAGAGGAAAACCATTTTTATCGTAACTATATTCTCTACCATATTACTCTTTATTTGTTGTACACAGAAATCGGATTTCCCCGTTTTACGAGGCGATTATCTCGGGCAGAAACCTCCCGGGATGACGCCCGAAATATTCGCGCCGGACATCGTTTCGACAGGCTTCAGTGAATTCTGTTCCGTTTTTTCTATGGATGGTAACACCTTCTATTTCTCCTTCTCCGGTGCACCGTTTCCAACCATCGCTGTCATGGAACAGAGAGAAGGTCACTGGTCTGAACCATTCATTCCTTCCTTTTCGGGCAGATATTTAGATTATGACTTGAATCTCACACCCGACGGGAAACGGTTGTTATTCTGTTCCAGGAGACCATTGCAGGGCAATGGTCCGCCAAAGGACGATACGGATTTTTGGGTCGTGGAGAAAATGAGCGATGGATGGACAGAACCAAAGCATCTTGGCTTCACAGTCAATTCCGATGGACAGGAATACTATCCCGTGTTCACCAACGATGGTACGATGTACTTTAGCTCAACCCGTCAGGGAGGTCTGGGAGGGACAGATATCTATCGCTCTCGATTCCGGAACGGACATTACGCAACACCCGAGAATCTGGGAGAACCCATCAACAGTCGCTTCTTTGAGGGTGATGTTTATGTGTCCCCGGACGAAGCGTATCTGATCGTCACCTGTTATGGGCGCTCCGAATCCTTGGGTTCGGGAGATCTCTATATTAGCTTTCGAAGAAGAGATGGTTCATGGACCGAATTAGTTAATATGGGCAATCCGATCAATTCGGAAGCCAACGAACATTGCCCCATGGTCTCACCCGACGGCAAGTACTTATTCTTTTCCAGTGGAAGAAGTATACACAAATCCTATTCTGTCACTCCAATTACTTATCAATACAAGATCCAAATATTAAATAACCCGGGGAATGGTAGAAATGAGGATATCTATTGGGTAGATTCCAGGGTCATTGATTCATTGAAACCTGAAGAATTAAAATAAATATCATGAACATCGAATCATCCTGATCCAAGGATAAATTTTTATAGAAATCCAGAACAATTTCAGTTATTGTATCGTAAGAATAACTGTCAAAGAATGGTTTATAGAGGAGAGAATCATGAGAAGACGGAATCTATCGCTCACTGTGGGCGCCATTATCACTTCCTTCATCTTATCCGGTCATTTAATTGCCCAAAAACCTAAAGTACCCGAAGAGGCCTGGGAAAAACGATTAAACAGGCGTCAACCTCCTGAAAAAATAATCGATGCGATAGGTCTTAAAAAAGGGATGGTTATTGGAGATATCGGAGCAGGAACCGGCCGCCTTGCTTTCTGGTTCTCGGAACGGGTTGGAGAGACAGGACGAGTCTATGCTAATGATATTGATAACGAGGCCCTGAATACTCTCAAGAGTCGATGCAAAAAATATAATATCAGGAACATTACAACCATTGTCGGAGAAGTCGAAGATCCTCTTCTGCCGGAAAAATCACTGGATATCGCATTCATGATCAATGTATATCACCACCTGGATAAGCCTATTCCGCTGGTCAAGAATATTATGCCCAGTCTGAAGCCCGATGGCATACTGGCTATCGTTGAATGTGATCCGGTAAAATCGGGTTTCCCGGAAGACCATTCGACCCCAAAAAATGATATGATCAAACAACTCGATCAAGCAGGATATGACATCATTCGGATCGAAGATTTTCTCAGAGAAGATTATATCTATATCTGCCGTCCCAGGGGATCGGAGAAATGAGACGATAGTGTAAACTAACATACCAAAGGAGAAATGATCATCATGAAGATTGGAAGCATTCCTTTTACAGTCACAGATTGGAATCGGGTGAACCCGGTGGAATATAAGGGAGAAAGCGGGACTTCTTTCTGGAAGACTTACCAGGATGGAGACATTCGTGTGCGACTCGTTGAATATTCACCAGGATTCCGATCGGACCATTTCTGTGGTCGTGGACATGTTCTCCTCGTCATGGAAGGGGAACTCACAATTCGATTAAAAGATGGGCAGAATTTTCGCATAGAATCCGGAAGCAGTTTTCAGGTTGGCGATGATGATTCAAATCCCCACCTGGCCTTTACCGAAAAAGGCGCCAAGGTGTTTATAGTAGACTGAACAAAATTATCAATGAATGATCCAGGCACCATTATATGGGGTTGAATGACCCTGTCTTATAGTACCATATAGTTCCGGCTCATAAATGGACCCTAAAAAAAAACGTCCGTCAAATCGAAGAATGACCATAGGCATTTTAATAGTCCTTGTCATTGTCAACGCTCTTCTGTTAATGAATGTTGAATACTCGGGTCCTTCCATTGCTTTGATCTGTTACGCATTTGTTACCTTCCTTTGTTGGCGACAGAATGACTTCCATGCAGGAATAGCCATAGGTATTTTCGGATTTGTGATTCATCTGTATGAGTTGATATTTCAGGGCATTGAAGAATTAGCCACACTCGAATTCATTTTCTTTTTCATTAATCTCCTATTACCAATATCTCTCATATATTATAGTTACAAAGCACATAAAGAAATAAAGCATTCTAAGAAGGCAATTAAATAAAAGCGATCAAAAACAGGTAATGAAAATTATTTGAAAAAGGAGGATATCATGAACTCATGGGGAAAAATAATCCAGGTCTTGTCGGTCACTTTAATCGTCGTATTGCCAGCCCTGGCGATCCGGAATCAGGATGATGGAATTGGGCAGGAAAAAGGCCAATTCTCAAAAATTGGAAAAGTTGGTTCCGGTATCGACCATCCGGTGAATGTCAAAATCATCTATGACAATTATGTCCATAAAGAGGGCATGGAGGCCGACTGGGGGTTCTCTTGCTATATCGAAGGCGTTGAAAAGAATATCCTGTTTGACACTGGAACGAAAGCCGATCTGTTTATCCGTAATCTTAAAAAACTGGAGATCGATCCGAAGAAAGTGGACATCGTCGTACTCTCCCATGAACACGGTGACCATACCGGAGGGCTGTTCGCCTTTCTGGAGATGAACCACGATGTATCCGTCCTGATGCCTTATTCATTTTCAGAAAATTTCGTAAAAAAAGTGGAAGCGAACGATGCCAGGGCGGTTACCCTCAAGGAACCCGTGGAGGTCTGTAAAGATGTCTTTCTCAGTGGCGAAATGGGAGTCCGGATTAAAGAACACTCCCTGGCCATCAACACCAAAAAAGGTCTTGTGGTCATTACCGGATGCTCTCACCCGGGGATCGTGGACATTTTGAAGCGGTTTAAAGACGTCCTAAAAAAAGATATTTACCTGGTCTTTGGTGGATTTCACCTCATGCAAAAATCTGAAAAAGAGATGAATACGATCATCAATCAGATGAAAGCACTGGGTGTCCAAAAGGTGGGTGCGACACACTGTACCGGCGATAAGCAGATCGATATGTTTAAGAAGGCCTTTGGTAAAGACTACGTGCCAGTTGGTGTTGGGAATATCATCACTTTCTAATCGATTAAACGTCTCAACTGTTACATTTCCAAAGATTTCCGTTTCTTCTTGAAAAGATCTGCAAATTTGCCAAAACCGTATCCGATGGGATTTTGCGCGAGGGAGGCCGATTCTCGCATTATTTCTCTCTGCAGGGGCGAGAGTTTACTCGAGCTATCGGCCATCCTGGCTATGGAACTTCCCATGATGTAACCCACAGGATTGACCGTCATCAGGACATACCTGCCGGTTTTATCTTTGGCAATGCTTTTTAATTCATTAAAAATCTTTTCAATGATATCCGAGGTGATAATTTTGGTAGAAGATATAACTGATTTGTACGATGGATACAGATCTTTATCGGATTTGATATGGATTAATTTACAATAATTTTCAGTGATAAACGAAATCCGGGTCAGCAAGGCTGCATTCACAAAACCATCTGCAATGGAACCTAATATTTTTGATGCAAAAGGGATACTCTTGATCCCTCCGGCCGTTAATTTGGAAAATATCTCATCAGTAGCATACTCGACACCCTCGGATCCACCGATTGCCATGGAAAAGTATACTTTTTTCGCAATAGCCCAAAGGTCCTTGTTAGAAACTCGACCGTGATAAAGAATAAACAAATCTTTAACGAGATTAATACTCGATGATAAAATGAGAATCGCATCTAAGAATCCATTCTGGGCAATACTCGAGCTGTAAAAAAGTTGTGTGACATATCTCTTTCGTATCTTTTCTGCTTCAGGTTGAATAAATTCCAATACTTTCTTATGCCCCTCCTCATCAGGAGACACGGATTCAAAGTCAAAATCCTCATCCCGAAGAAATGTGTTGTTCCGGAAATTTTTCATCCTGAGTTGAATCATGTCCGGGACTTTCTTCAGATTCTTCGTCGGTGCGTAGTTACGTGGAATCTTAATGATTTGATAAATAGGAAATAGGATAAAATAGGATATAAAAGCAAATATGATAACCAATGTCCCATATCCAACCAATGGATGAATCGAGCTTGTAAATTGGTAGAGAGTAATGAATTCTTTGAAAATAAGATAAACAAGAAAAATTGAAAAGAAAAATATTAATTTTTTGATAAACTTCACATTCTTCTCCTTGTTGATTGTTTTTTATGTAACTATTCGGGTCCATTATGCAGCCTCAAAATCCATTTTTTCATGTTCTCATAATGGGATCCTTTCCAGTATATCTTTTTACAACTTAAACAATGGTAAAATTCATCATAAAATGTAGCAGTTTTGGGAAGTAACTCTGTAATAATTTCTTCTTTATCTATTTCGTCTATCTCTCCATTGCAACCGATACACCGTTTGAAGGGTTGAATCTGTGCGTACAAATCGAAACGATTTAAGACCTCTCTAACCTGTTCTTCCGGAGATGGGGAACGGATCCAGTAACCATGAGTCACAGATCTATTTTTTAAAAGACCAATATCTCGTGTCAGGATAATTCGTTGATCTTTTTGGGATAAACGAATGATCTCCGGATCGCTGTAATTGTTCCGGTATAACGTATCAAAACCCAACATTCTTAAAAGTCTGGCCAGTTTGCCCAATTGGATATCCAGGATAAAAGCTGTACAACGAAGAGGCGCTTCCCTCAAACGCACAACAGGGGATATGTCCAGACTCTCAAATACCGGGTAGACAGAAACTCGATCCCCTCCCTGCAGATGGTAATTGAAATTGACAGACTGTCCGTTTACCAGGATCAGGTCGACTTCCGTGTGTGGAATACCAATAGCCTCGATGGCGTCTTTTATCGACGGCTTACCAGTAAAGGAGTAGGAAAAATCTCTTTTCCGACGATGAGTTGGAAGAAAATCATTGAGTTCTTCATAGAATCGGAATTGTGCGTCGAGGGGATTCATGAACGAGAGCTCTTTTCCTCATTCGATATAAACTCTCGGTACTCCATCGCAACTTCTTCAGGGGCCAGATCGATGACCGATCTTTTTTCAAATTTGATTCTTGACATGATCGGCATAAACCTCTATTTATCCGGCTTCGTAAATTTAACACCGAAATTCACCCAATTCACTGACTATAATAGAATCTGATTGCATTTTCATCTTAAAATTCTATTATGATATCACAGAAGTCCCAAGCTCAGGTCACCATAGATCTTGATCACATTCCCGTCTTTATCGACTTTCAAATTTTTCCCTGGAAAATATTTTGGCAGTGATTCCTGTAATTTTTGAAGTGTGACGGTCTCAATCTCATTCCGGACTTCCTCCGGAATGTGCTGAAGAGTAACCATATGGACGTCTATAACATAACCCTTACCGTGATCCGATCCTGCACCCATCGAAAAAAGAGCTGCAATATCGAATAGACCGTCCTGGGCTTTGTTGGAGGTTTTCCCTCGACGGGCTCTGGCTGGATGTAGACGGTATCTATCCCCATAATTATCCTCGAGAAAATCGTCCAGCTCATCGAGGACCTCTTTTAACTTTTTTTCCCAAATTTCAAGACTCGGATGTACCATCCCTTGACTCCTTACCTCAATTCTTGAATATGCATTTTTTAGTTCTAACAGGATTTTAAGGTTCCTAAAATAACGTGTGCTGAAGCATTTCTTCTCACATTAGTCACTCCAAATTTTAGACACTTTAGCTCACTTTTATCCTGATTACGTTTTAAAATAAAACAATAACATTAGTGTTGAAAATATCTACAGAATGATTTTTAAAGAGATAGGATTAATTTGAATTGATTAAATTATGGTTATTTCACATGCCACAAGCATGCACAAATCATTTGAAACTGGTAATTGCCTGATCAATCGTTTCGTAGCTCTTGAAAATCGTGTCAAGTTTGGTCATTCTTAGAAGGCTTTTTGATTTTTCACTCGCCCCTGCAATCCGGAGTTCGCCTCCCAGGTTGTGGAGTGAAACATAACAGGCGATCAACATACCCATTCCCCGGCTGTTGATCCATTCAGCGCCAGATAAATCCACCGCTGCTTGCCTGACACCACTTAAAATAATTCTTTTAAACTTCTCATGGCACTCATCAGTTTCCGGACCGCCCATTAATTTGCCTTTCACTGACACGACCGCTACATCATCTACAAGTTTAATATCCGTGGTCATACCAAACCCCCCTATAAATGCTCTTTACAGGAATTTCCTATTTGTCTAAAAACTCACGGGATTCAGATTTTTCACTATTGAGATTGACTCTTACTCTTATTAAAGACTACACAATTTAAAAATAATATGCAAGGAAAATTTTCATGGACAAGGGCCAAATCGTATAAATTTTCTCCCGGCAAAATTGTCATCTATGCGGTATAAGGAACACGATCACTCATCTTTGAACCGGCTCCCACTTCTTCCACGATTCCAATTCGATTACCACAGAACCGATGAATACCTTCATTTTTGCTTTCAAAGGAGGGGCCTGCTCATCTTGCGCAAACCATCCTTTAAATTCTCCGTGGAGTCCGGCTATCCCACCACCCAGGACAACCCCCTTCAAATAACACGCGGCCAATGGTTTATCAAGAGCTTTAATTTTCACTTTCCCTTTCCGACCCATGAACTGCATAATCGACAACTCATCCCTTCCTTCGGCCAAATAGTGGACGGTATCTATTTTTGAATAGCAGACGTTTGCCCTGGCATAATATAAGAGTGATGTGCCGTCCAAAAGCCGGTAATGAAATGGCGTCATCCGTTTGATCTGCTTGGACGGATCTTTCTTATTCGTCATGGTTACATAGACAAGACTATCCGAATAATCGAAACGGTATTGGGCCTCGTATGTCACTCCTTCAATCTTTTCATTACACTTGAAGAGGAATACTTTCAGGTCGTCATTAAAATAAGTTTCATAAACCGCATGATAATTTACGAAAAACAATGTGGGATTGGAATCGACGAATACTTTTACATGATACACACGCTCATTGTCCATCGTCAATGTATCACTGATCACGGTTTTCAGCGTACCCAAACGCACGAATGCCCATTTGACTTTATATATGAGTTCCTCTCCGACCTTCCAGCGAGGTTTGTTTTCGTTAGAAAAGAGGGGAGCAGTAAAGATGACGAAACATAGACCAATGGTAAGATTGATTCGTGGTGTTCTCATAATACGCCAGTCACTATTACTAATTCGACCAATCCCATGCATGCCTGTTACTCTCTTGCATCCGAAATTGGCGAAACATCGGTTTAAAAATCAATCACACTAAATATCCTTCACTGATTCATTATACATATAATTTTACAAAGAGTTTCTTTAAATATCACAATTCGACAACGAGTATCACCTTCTCCCCATTCCGCAACACCTCGATACTGATCCGTTGTCCCGGACGAAAATCGGAAAGACGGTGCATGTATTCATAGATATCGTTTACCGGTTTACCTTCCATAGCCACAATGATGTCTCCCTTTTTCATCCCCGCATGAGCAGCCGGTCTTCCGGGGATGACAACATTGGCACGCAGGCCTTTAATATCGGTTGCTGCGACATCCGGCATTATTCCCAGAGTGACCTTGAATCGACGACGCATACTTGGCCGGGTTTTAGGACCGGCTTCTTGAAAAACCAGAGCCTCCTGCCGCTGGGCAATATCTATAATGATGGAATAGATCAGATCGGCAACAGCTTTCTGTCCCTCAAAATTAAGTTTATCAGTATCATCAGCTGGCGTATGATAATCCTCATGCATGTTGGTCATAAAGGACAATACAGGTATGTCTTTTGCGTAGAACGAAGCATGATCCGAAGGGCCATATCCCTCAAGAGAATAGGTGGCTTTTAGAGCATGGTTCTCTACGTGTTCTGTTACAATATCGGATAATTCAACGGCCGTTCCACTTCCACCGACAGAGAGTGTTTTGGTTTCAACATCCAGGCGGCCAATCATATCGAGATTGATCATCATTTTGATTTGTTTCAGATCGATTGGTGGATTGTCAGTAAAGTGTTTTGAACCAATGGTTCCCATTTCTTCGGCACCAAAAGCTATAAAAACGATACTGCATTTCAGTGAGCGACGATTTGCCATCAGCTTTTCGATTATCTCTAAAATGGCTGCAACACCCGAGCCGTTGTCATCGGCACCATTATGAACCGCCGTTGTATCCGGGCGTCGGGAACCCGATCCCGGGCCTCCCAATCCAAGGTGGTCATAATGAGCTCCCAGAACGATGAATTCATCCTTGAATTGAGGATCATTCCCCTGCACAATTCCAACCACATTTTGAGTCGTGACTTTATTCTTTATTAACTCGGTTGCAGCCTTGGTTTTGATGTCAATGGTAAAACTGTTTGGTGTTCCGGTCTGGTTCAGTTGGTTTTCAAGATCACCAATCGTTTGGTTCTTTGATTTCAACAACCGATTCGCGACATCTCTCGTGATATGTAATACTGGAATACCCATGTCGGTTCGACTGAAATCGTATGAGAGATCCATGAGATCATCCTTCTCATCGACTTTTTCCCCGGAAACGAAAATGACCCCACCGGCCCCTTTATCTTTGGCAACGAGGGCCTTTTTCCGAGGTGAACTGAAGGGTAAAAATACACTATTCGATTTGTCAAACTCCGGGTCTCCACGTAATACCAGAACCCATTTCCCGGTAACATCCATTCCGGTATAGTCATGCCAGGAGAGACTGTCACTGTCAAAGTCAAAGCCATATCCCACAAAACCAATGGTTGCATCAATCGAACTGTTACCGGAAAAAGAAAGGGGTGTAAAGTCCTTTTCCGGTGTTCCTTTAAATTGATCAAAGGAGAAATGATTGTTTTCCCCCATCTTAACGGGAGTCACCACTTCAAAATACTGAAATCCACGATCTCCCAGAAGAGTAAGTCCATTTCCTTCAATGCATTTCCTGATATATTCAGCGGCGATCCGTCCTTCTTCAGTCCCCGGCTTTCGACCTTTGAGGGAATCCGAGGCTAAAAAAGCAACATGCTCGTAGAGTTCGGGAACGGTGATCTCTTCAGAGTCACTCTTCTGAGCGGAAGCGATCTGCCAAACAAACATGAACATAAAGAATTGAATGAGTACTCTATGCTTCATCTGACCTCCATACCCTATTACCTGATACTATGAAAGGTTCGAGTATTAAAAAAACCTCTATATTGAGGTGTTCCACCTATAAACTAATTAAGTTAAGAAATTTAATCTATAAATGAAACAATTTCTTCTTAATAATTAAAGACTTTTAACTGATTGAAATTGAATGTTCTATCATCGATATTCATATCACAAATCCATTTATTTTGAGGAAATTGACTTTTTATTGTGGTGGCTAAAAAGGTTCTAACTTACGAAAAAGAGGCGGGATCCTTTCCATAGAACAATTGCAATTGTTCGTACAATTCCGGGTGCAACGATTTCAATTCTACGGGTTTCTCAAAGAAGTATTCCGTCGTCACGGCAAAGAATTCAGCGGGATTTGTGGCTCCATATTTATCCAATAGCGATGGACGGTTGGTCATAATACTGTTTATGAGGCTTTTATATTCTCGGCTGAGTATCCGCGCCCAGGAGATGTACATCGAGCGTTTGGGAAGGATGGGTGCCCCATCCGTCGTTCCGGACTCGAGGTCCAATTGATGAGCAAATTCATGGAAGATGAGATTATGGCCATCGTGTATATCTGAAGCCCCCATGACAACATCATCCCAGGAAATGACTATTGATCCGTGGGACCAGGATTCTCCTAACCGCTGTTCTACCCCTTCAGTCTCGAAAATTCCGTCGGGTTGGCGATGCCTTACCAGAGCGACATAGGCTCGAGGATAGACAAGAATTGTTCGCAGGGTAGGATAAAAATCACTGGGGCGCCCCAGAAGGAGAATGCAGGCCTGGGCAGCAATCGTCAGACGAATCTCATCGGTAATCTCAAGACCACCGCATCCTTCAAATTTTTTCTCACTCAGAAACACGTGAATCAGTCCTTGGAGCACATCCTGATCTTCTACCGGTAGGCAGGCGTAATAAGGCACATTTTTCTCGATGATATCGATCGATTCGGCCGAAAGCCTCTGAGCCATCAACCGTTTTCTGCGTCTTTTCTTAAAACCGAACATATTCTTACTTTAATCCAATATTTTTAACGCGGCGGGGCCATATAATCGGGAATCGGGGTTCGGGATTCGGGAATTGTCATATAATCTAAATGTTGAACAAATAATTAAACTTAATCGCTATACTCCGGTCTTGAACCCCGGTCTCAAGTCCTTGAACGAGCCGTCGCTCATTGTAAACGAAATAGAGATCACTGCCGGCCCGGTAAATGTAATGAAGTCTTATATTCATGCTGACATCCTCGGTCTCGCTGTTCCATTGGATCAGACTCATCAGAGAAAGATGCGTGGAAAAATTGTAAATCAGATTTGAGCGCAGCAGATGATTGACAAAGCTGCCCTGAGGTAAATCGATATCGTTATACACCAGACTGACTTCTCCATTAAAACTGGAGAAGGGACGGACACCAACACTTAGATCAACTATTTTGCTATTACCGCTGTAAAATTCACCCCAGCGGTATCTCATTTCTCCATAGATATTTTGGCTCTTATCAGTTCTAATGTCAGCACGCCAAAACGTGTACGAGTAATGTTTCACAGGTATTGTGATATCTTCCTGAATCTCAAAGGGAAAATCCACAAATTCGCGATTCTCATTCAAGCTCAGACCGAAATTCCCTCCATTGATGAGTTCCACTTGTATATGGGCATGATTCAATCTTTCTAAGAGTCTGTTCGCCTGGTCGGTTGTATATTCTACAGTGGCGTGGGGATTCAGCCTTTTCACACCGGGAATTTTAGGCTCGGGTGTATATCCAATATGAATTCGGCTCCTGCGGATTCCCGTGCGGCGAACAAAACCCATCTCTGCGTTGAAATTATCCTGTATATCATAATAATAACCACGGATGTCCAGGAAGTTGCTTATCCATTGAAATCCCAGTTTGCCAGCCATATTCCTGTCTGTGAGATTTGGTGTCGAAGTCATGGCGAGATATCCGTTTAATGATAAATTCTCCCCAAAGACAAAATCTCCATCGACACAAAACGCCCGATTATAATCTCCTGACTGCGAAGACTGCCGGCTGGTCACCATGAGGCCAAGGGCGGATTGCCCCAGAACATCCCGGCTCAACCTGAATACGGTAAAATTATTGGCCGGAATATTCCCCTTTGCTCTTGTCTGCAGATTGATCAGACCAAGGTTGTATCTCCCTGTTTTGCCTGCGATTTTCAGCCCGCCCATCAGAGGGATCTCATCCCCTTCGGAAGAGAGACCGATCCGACGACTGAAAAACATCATAGCATCTTCAGGACTGCCGATACTGAATACTGCCGAATTCTCGAGAAAAAATTCCCGTTTCTCCGGATAATAAAGGCTGAAACGGGTCAAGTTAATCTGCTGATCATCGGACTCGACTTGAGAAAAATCTGTGTTGATAGTAATATCTGCGGTTATGTTCGACGTTAACCCATACTTCACATCGATTCCACCATCCAGACTATTCCGGGAATTGAGTTGTCCGGTATTATCCATTTCATGGACACGGTTCGCAATGGCATACGGCTTCAACTGGAGATTGAGTCCTTTCTTCATTCCTCCCAATCCTTTTAAAACACCTGCCAGGGAAATCTTATGGAAGTCGAGATTTCTGGGCAGGGCAGCCCATGTGGATTCCTCATTTTTCCGTCGGATATTTCGAAAAAAATTGATACCCCATCCTTCTTCGGAGTGTTCATGGTATCGCAAACTCCGGAGAGGTATCCTTATCTCTGCAGACCAGCCATTTGGAAGTATGGTAGAACGAACGTCCCAAACGCCATTCCAGTCTTTATTCACATTGGGATTGGTCATAAACGGTCTTCCGCCCTCCCGTTTCCCTTCTTTTCTGACCTGAAGGTCCAACCGGGCCCCAAGAGGATTTGTTACAAAGATATATCCATTTCGTTTATCATGGAAGGTATCCAACATGATTCGGATATGATCATTGTCATAGATGGCCTCACTATCCCGGCGTTTTTCATTGGCAATGATTCTGTCCGGTTCAGAATCAAAACACATGATTCCAATGTACAAATTGTTCATGTCATACAGGGTTCTGACTTCGGTCTTTTCTGTAGCAGACTGGCCCTCATCCGGTTGTTTCTGAATGAAATGGGTCGCGGGTGATGCCATCATCCAAATATCTTCATTTAAAAGTCCATCTATATTTGGAGAACGTTCTACTTGTAAAGCTTTGATCATATATTCATTGTCAGAGGGCATTGGTTTGAAAGTCAAAGCACTCACTTCATTGCTCAGGAACGTTGGGCAAACAATCAATAAAATAATGATCCGGATAAAATTTCTTAAAGTTATCAAAATCGATCCTTTATTTTTAAGGAAGATATGTTAATAATTTTAAGAATAATAAGCAAGTATAAAATCGGAAAAGCGTATTGGGGTGTATTTACGGTAATTCCGGTTCATCAGGCTGTTGCAAAATAGTAAATTTAGGCACTAAAGTGCCTGACAGTTTTTAGCTTACTCAAAAACCTCCGCCATAAATGGCGGAGTTAGTCAATTGTCATTATTATACTTGACTAACTCCGCTCTTCAGAGCGGAGATTAAAAAATCTCAAAAAGATATGGGCTTTAGCCCAAAAGTGTCATTTTGCAACAACCTGTCATGCAGGGGTTAATGATTCTTGAATTGGATTATCGATAAAATGCCTGTTATTTTTCTGATACGCGCTCGATATCGGGATCATTGGGATAGGGCTGCTTGAGTATTTTCTTAATCTTTTGTAGCAATTTTTCTTTTCCAATAAGGATTATGGTGTAAATATTCCTTCATCTCAATAACAACATTCTTTTTGTTTCTACAACACTCATGCCACCCTTCAATTTATAGAAGTAGACACCGCTGGTCAGCTGTCGCGAATCAAGAGTAACGGAATAGGTGCCTGCTTCCTGACACTCGCTGACTATGGTTTGCATTTCTCTCCCAAGCATATCATAAATTTTCAAAGTAACAAAGTTCGGATTTATTTTTGTAAAATTAATTTCTTTGTTACAAAAAATGTTTCGGCTTCCAATCGATATAAGTATGCCCCATTCGATAAGCTCTGTGCATTCCATATGAATTTATATTCACCGGCCGTGAGTTTTTCATTCACAATGGTCGTGACTTCTTTTCCGAGACAATCATACACCTTCAATGTCACATGGCTTGATATCGGGATTCGAAATCGAATGACGGTTGAGGAATTAAATGGATTGGGATAGTTCTGGCACAACTCAAATCTTTTCGGAATCGTATTTATCAGCCTCACATCGGTGCCCGCCTGATCTACAACAATCACCAGAGGCGCAGAATCGATCAATTCACCGTCACTAACGATCATGACTAAAGTGTCCGTACCAAACCAATCCGTGGGGGCGTCAATCAGAATCGAGTCCGCCGTAACAGTCGGATCAAAGTGATCGTCGTCTTCAGCATCCCAGATGAGAGTCGAATCCGGGTCGTCCACATCCTCAACCAAAACATAAAGATCGGTTTTGGCTATTCCGTAATGCTGACCCTGTACGAGCTCAATCGGGGGCAGAGGTAGCACAAACCGGGGCGCATCGTTAACGGCGAGAACGTCCACAGTCATTGTATCGTTATCCGAGAATGCGCCGGGGTCAGTGACCGTGAACACAACCCCGATATCGGAACCGAAGTAGTCGGCAGCAGCGCTGAATGTGGCCACGTGGGTTTCGGTATCGATGGTCACAGTCAAATCGTTCTGAAGCCTGAACGTCTTCATCAACGTCCCATTTTCCAGGACCTCGGCCGTCCACGTCAATTCGGTCGTATCATTGTCGATATCGGTACCGTATTGATCGAGGTCGATGGAAAAGGATTCGTCTTCGTTGAAGCCGACATCCGGAATTCCTGCTACACTGGGTGGATCGTTGTCTAAGTTTAAAAGTGCCTCCAGATCGAATACCGTGGGATCTTGTGCGTAGGCAAGTACCGCCGTCGTCGATGTTGCCCATTTCAGCTGGTTGGAGGATGGTATGTATTGCATGGCCTGAAGATTATTCGGAAGACATGCCGCATTTTCCAGAATGTCCCAGCTTCGGCCGGGTGACATGTCCGTGCTGTTGTTCAACTCATTCACGATTCCGGCATAACGGTCGCAGGCTTCGGGAGCATACAACGTCCGGAAATGATTCGTGGCCACCAAATGCACGCCGGGTACCGATGTGTTGTTGGACATATCCCGAACAATGACACCGTTTTCATTGTTGCATTCGATCAAAATCGGAGCGGAATCGGCGCCTTCATCCTTGACCAAATGAATGATGAAACCACCCGACCGGTTTCTGTCCTGAACGGCCTGCACGATATCGGCAGGAGAATTGTCCAGGTCCTGATTATAATCGTCGGCTTCGATTCCGTTTCGCACTGTGAATAGAATCGGATAAAAGGGATCACCGGTTTCATACGCCGTATGATTCCCTAAGTTCAGGAATGCGCCTACCCCCGATTCGTTGATGCCCGACAGGGCTCCAAGGAAACCGGCAAAAGCCATGGATACCCATTTTTGCTCGCCTTCCTCCCAGGGCATATTTACGATGAGCAGATGATGGTCACAGACACTTTCATCATTGCTCCAGTCCATCAGACGGGTAAAGACCAGATGCCCCGCAAGGGTGGGGTCCTGCTGGGTAGAGGGGCCCCAGCTCGATATGCTGGAACATGCGAGACGCCGTTCCTGCGTGGAGAACACCATTTGAGTCAGATCGGGAAGTGCCGAACAGGCGAGTATATCGGTGGCATCGATGTTCTTGTTCAATGTCTGGTTGTACAGGTTCACTCCGGCATCGATCATTCCCTGAATCAAGGCCTCCGCTTCCGTTTGGTATTTGTCTTCGATAGCAAAGTTACCGACAAAAAGGCTTCTCATATAGAGGTAGTAAAATGGGATACCCATACACAAGTGATTAACCAAATAGTTATCGAAAACGGATTTGACCGACTCCGCCATTAAATAACCGTGGGCGTATCCCCGCTCCTGGTGCGTACCCCATACGGTGAGCACCTTTTTTCCGTCTTTCTCTTCTAAAGTACCCTTCACCTGCGCAAAAATAGAGGAACTGACGCTGAATAGCAAAAACCACATGATCAGCTTTTTCATTGTTACACTCCTTTCATTACATCGTGTTAGGCAGCAGTGTTCAGACCTGATAAAGCTGTATGAGGTTACCGCAAGTATCATCAAATACGGCAATAGTTGCCCCTTCAATTTTTGTTGGCTTCATACTAAACACTACACCCAGATTTATCATTCTTTCGTATTCTTTTTCAATATCCTCAACAGCAAATGACGTTAAAGGAATTCCTTCCTTAAAAATAGCTTCCTGGAATGTCTTGGCAGCGGGGTTGTCGTTTGGCTCAAGAACTAACTCAATATCATCTGGC
>Ga0114922_10001664_pt1 | contig 21029 bp, 13 predicted proteins | sample AartaG_FD_100975 | JGI IMG/M metagenome (GOLD analysis project Ga0114922, IMG submission 100975) | Deep subsurface microbial communities from Aarhus Bay to uncover new lineages of life (NeLLi) - Aarhus_00045 metaG | ecosystem: Environmental > Aquatic > Marine > Oceanic > Sediment | place...
GAGTCGACACGTGCGGCTCAGACGCTGGGCAAAGGCCTCGGCCGACCGCAGCTTCATCCCGAAGTAGGCGTGGCCCGTCTGCCGGTTCCGGCGGTAGACCTCCCGCCCGTTTTCGATGAACTCCGCCAACTGGCCGAGCGCCACGTGGCGCCGGATGTCCGGATACCCGAGAAGGAAGCTGAGAGCCAGCTCCGCGTCAGTCTGCGCCAGCTCGGCCACCCAGCGCAGAATACGGGCAACTTCAACCGGGGATTCGGGCAGGCGGCCTTCCGCCCAGAGCTGAAAGTAGCGCCGGCCCAGGTAGGTCTTCCCAGCAGCGAACAGGACGCCCAGCCGTCGCCACTCCCGAAGCAGTTCGGGAGAGCGCACGAGCCAGCCGGCCTTGCCGTCCAGAGCCGCCAGAAACTCCCTGAGAATGTACTCCGAACCGACGGGCATATCCGGCCGGAGCAGGGGCTTGAAGAGGGCCGCGCACTGCTCGGGGTCGTCCGTGAGGATACCCTTGCGGTGCAGGCTGTCCAGGATCGCACGGAACTGCTCGCGATAGCCCCACGGCACCCGTCCCAGGGGAAAGCCCCGATGCGTGCACGCGCCCGCCATGCCGGCGTTCCTCCCTGCGGAGCTATCCGCCCCCGTCCCCTTCGGCGGCCAGCACGTCCCCGAAGTGCGCGTTCACGACGTCATTGACCGAGCGCACCATGTCGGGCTCGTCAGTGATGACGGTGCTTATCGTGGTCCGGCAGGCAGTCAGGGGATCGACGCCGGCCCTGATCAGCCGGCCCGCGTAGACAAGCAAACGGGAGCTGGCCCCCTCCTCCAGCCCGAATCCCTTCAGGTTGCGAATCTCCTGCGCCATCTGCGCCAGGCGTGAGGCCACCTCGGCCTCCACACCGGTTTCGGTAATGATGATCTGCGTCTCGACTGGCACGTCCGGATAGCCGAAGCACAGGGACGCGAAGCGCTGCTTGGTGCTTTGCTTGAGGTCTTTGACGACGTTCTGGTAGCCCGGGTTATACGAGAGCACCATCATGAACTTCGGATGGGCGCGCAGGACCTCGCCGGTCTGGTCGAGGTAAAGCATGCGGCGGTCGTCCGTGAGCGAGTGGATGATGACGGTGGTGTCCTTGCGGGCCTCGACGATCTCATCCAGGTAACAGACGGCGCCGTAGCGCACGGCCAGGGTCAGCGGGCCGTCCTGCCAGATCGTCTCGTTGCTTTTGAAAAGGAACCGGCCTACCAGGTCGGCGGCCGTCAGGTCTTCATGGCAGGAAACGGTGACGAGGGGCACGCCAAGGCGGTTAGCCATGAACTCGACAAACCGCGTCTTCCCGCAGCCCGTCGGGCCCTTGAGGATCAAGGGGATGTGTTGCTCGAAGGCGTGCTCGAATAGACCGACCTCGTCGTTCTGCTCGATGTAGTTGGGCGTTTCGACCACGCGGAAACCGTCCATCATCTGCTGAGGATCCATGGTCCAGCACCTCCAAGCAGACGGCCGCGCGTCCGGCCAGGCGAGCAGCAGTTCGAGCAACCGCGTCCAGCAAGGGAACCAAAGCCACACATTATACCAGAGCGGACGCACCAAAGGCGGGGAACGCAGCATGTGCAGGGGCAGAACGCAGGAACGACCCGGGGCCGAATGGAGACCGGCCGGGGCTCAGAACTCCTTCCAGGAGTCGTCCAGCCACATCATGCCCGCCAGGTCGGCGTCAACGTCCCGCTTCTGGCCGACCCAGTCATCGGAGAACACGTTCGTGTCCGTGATGACTGTGAGCTTCTCCGCACCCGGCAGCCGCTCCTGCAGATGCACGAGGGGATTGGGGACATAGGGCATTGACTTCCCCTTCTGCCACGGCTGGCCCGTCCACTGCACCCTGAGCCGATCCACGTGCAGGTCGACGAAGAGGAAGTTGCCGACCCCCGGATGGTTGTCGGTGCCGATCCACCAGCCGTTGCCCTCTTCGTCGCCCCAGTAGCCGTGCACGCACTCGTCGCCGTAGACGACGCGCATTGAGGACGAGGTGCGAGGGATGGCCGACCGCCCCGGGCCGCTGGCATCGTAGAAGAAACTGGGAGGCATCGGGACGCCCCTGCGGATGTCTTCCACCACGCTGTGCGAGCCCTCCGGGGAAACGTCGAAGTTGCCGCAGTTCCGGAAGTCGGACCCGTCCGGCTCGAACGCGACCCGGTCCGTCGTGGCAGGACACTCGAAAAGGTACGCTTTCGGCGCATATATCGGATACAGCGAGGCCAGAGACGCCGTCGCGTCGGGCCAACTCGGATCGTCGGGACAGGGGCTCTGCCGGGCCGACGGCCAGCGGCCGCGGTGATCGCTTTGGTACATCGAGCACGCCATGCCTATCTGGCGCACTCGGGACAAGCACTTGACACGGGTCGCCTGCGCGCGCCCTGTCTCCAGAGCAGGCACGAGCATGATGGCCAGGATGGCAATGATACACAGCACGACCGCAAGCTCAATCGCCGTGAACCCCTCTCTCATGCGCATAGCGCTCATCTCCTCGCGATGCGGCCGGCCCCGCTTTGTTCCGTTCCGCCGTCCCCATGGTACTGCCCGGCCAGTGCATGTCAAGACGAAAAGGCGGCGAGCGATTCACGCGCCCCCGCACCAGGCCTACCTGCTGCTTGCCGTCCCCTGGTCTGCCGCCGCTCCCGCGAGGCCGAACAGGACCCCATGGTTGAGCGGCCCGCTGCCTTGCCCCAGCGGCAATGCTTGCCTGAGCGCCGCCTGCACGGCATCCCGTGCCCACTCGACGGCCTCTGGCACCGCTTTGTCCAGCGCCAGCCCCGTGGCAATGGCCGCCGCGTAAGTGCAGCCGGTGCCGTGCGAGTTCGCGGTCCGCACCCGTGGCCGAACCACCCGATAGAACGACTTGCCGTCGAACAGCACGTCGACCGGCTCGCCCGCCAGGTGCCCGCCCTTCACGAGCACCCATTCCGCGCCCAGGTCGTGCAGACGCCGCGCGGCCTCCTCCATGCCGGCCAGATCCGCCACCTCCACGCCGACCAGCTCGGCCGCCTCCGCCAGGTTGGGCGTCACGACGGTCGCCAGCGGCAGCATCAGGTCCCGCATCACGGAACGCGCGTCCAGCTCCAGCAACGGGTCCCCGCTCTTGGCCACCATGACGGGGTCGACAACCAAAGGGCTGATCCCGTGGTACCCGACGCGATCTGCGACCACCTCGATGACGCCCCGGTTGGCCAGCATGCCGGTCTTGGCGGCATCGAACCCTATGTCCTCGACCACGGCGTCAATCTGGGAGGCGACGAAGTCGGGGCTGACTTCGAACACGGCCCGCACCTCCACTGTGTTCTGGGAGGTGAGGGCCGTCACAGCGGACATGCCGAAACCGCCGAGGGCGGTGATCGTTTTCAGGTCCGCCTGTATGCCGGCGCCCCCTCCGCTGTCGCTTCCGGCAATGGTCAGAACTCTGGGTATCATGGTCAGCCAAGGGGCAGCATTGCGGCTAAGCTTGACATCACGCGCGCGCCCCGACTAAGATATTCTATCACGTTTGGTGCACCAAGGATAAGTGCTTCTGTAACCGGCGTCGGTCAGCGGGCGACGGGGTGCTGTTAGCGGCCGGGCTGCCTGCTGAGCGGCGGCGGGGGCGGTGTTGTCACTTCACCTGGCTTTCCTGCCCGACTCCCGCACACGGCTTCCGGGCCGCAGAACGCTGTCTGAACGGCAGTGCAGAACCTAAGGACAGGGCGGCGGATGGGCCTGATCGTACAGAAGTTCGGCGGCAGCTCGCTGGCCACACCGCAAGAGGTCATCCACGCGGCCAAGCGCGCCATTGCTCAGTCCAAGGCCGGCCACCGGGTTGTCGTGGTCTGCAGCGCGCAGGGCGACTGGACCGACCAGTTGATCGGGCTGGGCGCAGAGATCCACCCCGAGCCGAGCCCCCGCGAGCTGGACATGCTCAAAGCCGTCGGGGAGCAGATGTCCATCGCACTGATGGCCATCGCCATCCACAAGCTGGGCCGCGAGGCCATCAGCCTCACCGGGGCCCAGGCCGGCATCCGCACCGACAGCCTGTACGGCAAGGCCAAGATCAAGACGATAGACACGGGCCGGCTCCTCAGGGAACTGGGCAAGGGCCAGATCGTTATCGTGGCCGGTTTCCAGGGCGTGGACAGCGAGGACAACATCACTACCATTGGCCGCGGCGGCTCGGACCCGACTGCCATCGCACTGGCAGCAGCGCTGAAGGCCGACCGATGCGACATCTTCACCGACGTAGAGGGCGTCTACACGGCGGACCCCCGCATAGTGCCCGACGCCCGGTGGATCGAGCGCATAGACTACGACGAATTGCTCGAGCTGGCCAGCCTGGGCGCCAAAGTCATGCACCCGCGCGCCGTCGAGCTGGCCAAGCGTTTCGGCGTGTCGTTCAGAGTCCGGCCCAGCTTCAACGAATCGGAGGGGACACTGGTGACCGATTTGGGCGGAGAGATGGAATACGTGGACGTGCGGGCCGCCGCGCTGGACACGAAGGAGGCCAAGGTCACCATCCGGCGCGTTTCGGACCACCCGGGAGTGGCGGCCACGATCTTCAGTGAAATCGCCCGCGCCAACGTGAACGTAGACATGATCGTGCAGAACGTCAGCGAGAAGGCCCGCGCGGACTTGAGCTTCACCGTGGAGAAGACCGATCTGTCGCGTGCGCTCCGGGTGAGCCGGCAATTGGCCGAGCGGCTCGGCGCGGCCGGCGTCGACAGTGACGAGGACATCGCCAAGGTCAGCGTGGTCGGCATCGGGATGCACAGTCACGCCGGCGTGGCGGAAAAGATGTTCCGCGCGCTGGCCGACGAGAAGATCAACATCGCCATGATCAGCACCTCCGAGATCAAGATATCCTGCGTCGTTGAAGGGTCCGAAGGCGAAAAGGCCCTCCGGGCCGTGCATCGCGCATTCGCACTGGACCAAGCCAATCCGAGCGCCCCATGAGCGAAGAACCCAGGCATATCCTCATCTACGACACCACACTGCGCGACGGCTGCCAGGCCGAGGGCGTCTCCCTTACACTCGAAGACAAGCTGGAAGTTGCCCGGAGGCTGGACGAGTTGGGCGTCCACTACATCGAGGGCGGTTATCCCCTGTCCAACCCGAAGGACGAGGAGTTCTTCAAGAGGGTGCGCGAACTGGACCTGAAGAGCGCCCGGATCGCCGCCTTCGGCAGCACCCGGCGCGCCGACACAACGCCCGAGACAGACAAGTGGCTCAAGGCCGTCCTGGACGCCGAGTCCCCAGTCGTCACCATCGTCGCCAAGAGCTGGGACTATCACGTCACGCGCGTCATCCGAACCGACCTGGAGGAGAACCTCCGCATGGTCGACGACTCGGTCACGTTCCTGAAGAAGGCGGGCCGAGAGGTCGTCTTCGACGCAGAGCATTTCTTCGACGGCTACCGCAGCGATCCCGAGTACGCGCGCCAGGTGGCCCGGGTAGCCGCGCAGGCGGGCGCGGATTGCGTCGTGCTGTGCGACACCAACGGCGGCACCCTCACGGGCGAGATTGCGCGCGTGACAGCGCTGATGACCGAGGAGCTGGATTGCCCCGTCGGCATCCATTGCCACAACGACTGCGGTCTGGCCGTGGCCAACTCGATCGCCGCCGTGCAGAAGGGGGCCGTCCACGTCCAGGGAACACTCAACGGGATCGGCGAACGAACCGGCAACGCCGACCTGTGCTGCATCATCCCCATCATCAACCTGAAGACGCCGTTCCGCTGCCTGGCCGACGAGCAACTGAAGAAGCTGACCGAAGTGGCCCGCTTCGCGTACGAGGTCGCAAACCTCATGTACGATCCGCACCAGCCGTTCGTGGGCGCGAGCGCATTCGCTCACAAGGGCGGGCTGCACGTGGACGCCATGCGCAAAGCCGATCACGCCTACGAACACATCGATCCCACGCTTGTGGGCAACGAGCGCCGCTTCCTGCTGAGCGAGCTGTCCGGCCATGCGACCATGCTGGAGAAGATGGAGAAGCGCGCCGCAACGCAAGACCGGGACCTCATGAGAAGGCTGCTCGCACGGCTTCAGAACCTCGAGAATGAGGGCTACCAGTACGAGGCCGCCGAGGCTTCGTTCGAACTGCTGGCCGAGAAGATGATGGGCAACTTCCGGCCGCACTGCGACGTGAAGTCCTACCACGTGAGCGTCATCAAGCACGCCGACGGCTCGCTCGTCACGGACGCCACCGTCAAGCTGGACATCGGCGACGAACACATGCACACGGCCAGCGAGGGAGATGGCCCCGTCAACGCCCTGGACGGGGCGCTGCGCAAGGCGCTCCAGCCCCACTACCCGGCCATCAATGACGTGCGCCTGACCGATTACCGCGTCCGCGTCATCAACCCCAGAGCAGCCACGGCGGCCAGGGTCCGCGTCGTCATCCAGAGCGCCGACTCGAACCGCATCTGGGGCACCGTCGGCGTCAGCGAGAACATCATCGACGCCAGTTGGAAAGCCCTCCTGGACAGCGTTGAATACAAACTACTGATGGAAGATCGGGGCTGACAAGCCGTCCCGCGGGCCCCGTTCGCATCCCGCATCACCTCGGCAAGGTCCCCACAAGATGCAGCCCGAACTGAGCACTCAATACGAACCGGCCCAGATCGAACGGAAGATCTACGACTTCTGGGAAGCCGGCGGGTTCTTCCACGCCGAGCCCGGCCGGCCGGGCAAGCCCTACACCATCGTCATTCCCCCGCCCAACGTCACGGCCGAGCTCCACATGGGGCACGCCCTGAACAACACCTTGCAGGACTTGTTCATCCGGTTTCGGCGCATGCAAGGCTGCAACGCCCTGTGGATGCCGGGCACGGACCATGCCGGCATCGCCACCCAAAACGTGGTGGAGCGAGAACTGGCCAGGGAAGGACTGCATCGGCGAGACCTGGGGCGCGAGCGGTTCGTCGAACGCGTCTGGCAGTGGAAGGAGCAGTACGGCAACCGCATTATCGACCAGTTGAAGGCACTCGGCTGCTCGTGCGACTGGGAGCGCGAACGGTTCACCATGGACGAAGGCCTCAGCCGCGCCGTCCTGGAAACTTTCGTGCGCCTGCACCAGAAGGGCCTGATCTACCGCGGCAAGTACATCGTCAACTGGTGTCCGCGCTGCCGCACCGCCCTGTCCGACATCGAGGTGGAGCACGAGGAGCACGAGGGCTTCCTGTGGTACATCCGGTATCCGCTCGCCGGCGACGGGGACGGACACATAACGGTGGCCACAACGCGCCCCGAGACGATGCTGGGCGACACGGCCGTGGCGGTGCATCCCAAGGACCAGCGCTACGCGCATCTCGTGGGCAAGACGCTGAGCCTGCCCGTCCTGGGCCGCCGCATCCCCGTCATTGCCGACGAATGGGTCGACCGGAGCTTCGGCACCGGGGCCGTCAAGGTCACCCCGGCCCATGATCCCAACGACTTCCTGCTGGCGCGCAGGCATGGCCTCCCCGAGGTGGTCGTGATCGACGAGGACGGCAACATGACCCTGGAGGCCGGCGAGCAGTACGAGGGCATGGATCGATTCGAGTGCCGGGAGGCCCTGGTCGAAGACCTGCGTGCCCGGGAGGAGCTGGAGAAGGTCGAGCCCCACAGCCACTCGGTCGGGCACTGCTACCGCTGCCACACCGTCGTGGAGCCGTACCTGAGCGACCAGTGGTACGTGAAGGTGAAGCCCCTGGCGCAAGAGGCCGTCCGGGCAGCGCAGGACGGGCGCGTGCAGTTCCACCCCGCCCGCTGGAAGGACTTCTACCTGAGCTGGCTGGCCGAGGCCCGCGACTGGTGCATCAGCCGCCAGATATGGTGGGGCCACCGCTTGCCCGTCTACTACTGCACGAGGTGCGACGAAGCCGTCATCGCGCGCGCAGAGCCCGCCGTGTGCCCTTCCTGCAAGGGCTCGGAGTTCCGCCGGGACGAGGACGTCCTCGACACGTGGTTCTCCAGCGCCCTCTGGCCCTTCAGCACGCTCGGATGGCCGGACGAGTCTGAGGAGCTCCGGACCTATTACCCGACCGACACGCTGGTAACCGATCGCGGCATCATCTACTTCTGGGTCGCCCGCATGGTCATGATGGGCATGGAGTTCATGGGCGAGGCGCCCTTTAGTGACGTCTACATCCATGGCACGATCCTGGACGAGCAGGGACGCAAGATGTCCAAGTCGCTGGGCAACGGGATCGACCCGGTCGACATGATCGAGCAGTACGGCGCAGACGCAGTCCGCTTCTCGCTCATTACGCTGGCCACCGAAGGGCAGGACCTTAAGCTCAGCGAGTCCAAGTTCGAGATGGGGCGGCACTTCGCCAACAAGGTGTGGAACGCCGCCCGCTTCGTCCTGATGAACTTGGGGGACGGCCCGGAAGCGGCGCCCAGCGCCGAAGATCTCGCCGCAGCCAGGACGTTCGAAGACGTCTGGATACTGAGCCGGCTCCACGGGACCATCGAATCCGTAACCTCGTGGCTGGAGGCCTTCCGCACGCACGAGGCGGCCCAGGCGCTCTACGATTTCTTCTGGCACGAGTTCTGCGACTGGTACCTGGAGGTCGTCAAGCCGCGGCTCCAGAACGCGCGGTCAGCGGGGGGCGCCGCCGCGCGCGAGACGCTGGCCACGGTGCTGGATCAGTCACTGCGGCTCCTGCACCCCTTTACGCCATTCCTAACCGAGAAGCTCTGGGGACACCTCAAGCAAGCCGTCCGCGAGGCGTCGCTACGGGCCTCGGAGCAGATGCAGGGCGAGGCCCTCATCACCGCGGCCTGGCCGGCGGCCGATCCTGCTCTGAGGGACGAGGAGGCGGAGCAGCAGATGGCCCTGCTGCAGGAGATCGTGCGCGCCGTGCGCAACGTCAGGAAGACCAAGGGCATACCGGACAGGAAGCCGGTCAAGGTCACCATCTCCGCGCCGGATGAGCCGACGGATCGCCTGATCGAGGAGCGCACGGATTTCCTGAAGGAGATGGCGGTGCTGGGCGAAGTCGAGCATGGCGTCCACGTGGTCAAGCCCCCGCACTGCGCCACCACGGTGGTCGGGACGGTGGAAGTCTTCCTGCGCCTGGAAGGCCTGATCGACATCGAGGAGGAGCGAGGGCGCCTCCAGAAGCAGCAGGCGGAAGTCCAGGGCCGGATCCAGTCCGTGGAGGAGACGTTGCACAACGCGTCGTTCCGGGCCAACGCGCCCGAGCAAGTGGTCCAGCAGAAGGCGGATCGCGCCGGGGAGCTGCGGGCGCAGCTCGCCAAGATCATCCAGAACCTGGCCGATCTGGAGTAGCGGGCGGGGAACCGCTGGTACCAGCTCTTGCTCCTACTCGTGCTCGTCCTCGCGCTCTCGGCCACCTGCCATCTGCCACCTGCCGCTTCTTGGTCGTGCTCGTTCTTGCCGTCCCTGTCGGCTGGTCACTGATCACTGGCAACTGCCGTTCCCCTGTCATCCCGAACGCGCTGTCCCCACCACTTGTCATCCCGAACGCGCTGTGGAGCGCGGACGGATCTCGTGTCGCCGCGCAGCAGCAGTTGGCGTATGCAACCACTTTATGGCTTGACCGCGCCGCCTACATTGGATATACTCCCGGGTGATATCTGAGCTTCTGGGGCGCACGTTATGGAAGTCGGTGCGGGTCAAGATGACCGAGATACGGCAGAGAAAAGAGTATCCCAAGCCCCTGCCACAACTTTGGGTTCCCCATCCGTGAGGAGGCCACGAGTCCGATGGCCAGAGGGTTGCTGGTCGCTGGCGCTATAATGGTAGCTTCGGTCCTTGGCACGCGCTACTGGCCTTGGGAGGGGGAGGTCCTGCTTCCCGTGGTCTGGTACGTCGAGGAAGCGTCCTGGACGATGGCCCTGTACCGCTCTCCTTGGCACGAGCAAGAAGCGAACGCCTACGTATTCGAGGCCTTGCGCGAGGACCTTGGCTACCAGGGCGCTCTGGCGCAGGTCCGAGCGAGCAAGAACGCGGCCAGGGCCAGAGTGGCCGCACTGCTCTCTGATAGGGCGTCTGGGGGCCAACAGCCCAAGGACAGGGCCGGGGCCGTGGGTACCCTCGGCTACCTACGCGTTGCTCCTCAGAGCATCCTGAGAACCGTGGACGACGCCCTCGCCGATCCTTCGCCCCTCGTAAGGCAGGTGGCCTTGAGCGTGCTGCTCTCGCAGGGGGCAGAGGGGCGCTCGCTGGTCCCCCGTGTCCTCGAGCTCGCGGAAGAAGATCCATCGCGCGAGGTCCGCGGGGCAGCAGTGCATGTGCTCGGCTACCTGGCCACGGGGTCGGATGAGGCGTCGGTGGCCCTGAGGGGGATCGCGGGAGAGAAGGACGCGCCCCTTGCATTGTATGCGGAAGCTGCGCTCTTGCGGATGGGAAGCCCCTCCGAGGGGGGGACTGCGCGGCTGGCCGAAGCTTTGGAGGGGGCCGGGGATCCACAGATACGGGAGCTGAGTGCCAGGCTGCTAGGGAGCCTGGGAAGCCTGGCCGCACCTGCCACCCCTTCGCTTGTATCGGCTCTGGACGATCACGACACAGATGTGCTTTCGGCCGCAGTTGCGGCACTGAGAGCCATTGGCCTGGGAAGGCCGACGGTCCTGTCGAAGCTTGCGGAGATCGCAGCTAGAGAGGATCCTTCGGACTGCGCGGCCTTCGAGGCGATGCTGGACATCGAGGGTGGCAAGTCGGCGGCAAGAGCGGCTATGTTGGACCTGTTGCGCCGTGATGACGCCGGCAGCAGGATCTTCGCCCTTCTCAGGCTCGTCCGTTTGGACGACCAGACCCCTGAGTTCCAGGACGCCCTCGTGCAGGGGCTACGGGGAGATATCCCAGGCCTTCGTCAGACGTCGGCTTTGGACATTGCCGCGGACATGGCCCACCCGCCGTCAGCAGCTCTCGAGTACGCGTTTCGTTTCGTCGGAGACGAGGATCCGTGGGTGCGGCGGGATGCAGCGATGGTGCTGAGCCGGTACGACCGGCCGGCTGAGCGGATAGCGCCTGTGTTGCTCCCTTTGCTTGAGGATCCGCATCAGGCTGTCAGGGAGACTGCGGCGACGGCCCTGCCGAAGTACGAGGGGTTCGCCGCTGAGGTGGGGGCCGGGCTGGCGCGGATGGTGCTGGACGGTGCGGAGGAGTGCTGGTTGCGCAGGAGTTCGATTCAGGCCATTAGTGCGTTGGGAGAACGCGCGCCCCAGGAGGCCAGACAGGCTCTGAAGACGTTACAGGACACGTATCCGGGCTCTCAGTTCGAGGAAGAGGACCTCCAGCGGGGCGTCTGGGACACCTACCAGTTGATCTCACAGTCTCTGCGGAAGATAGGTGAGCCCCGTTAGGGTTGCTCTGAGTTCATGGCCTACGCCCGGTCGCCAGTGAGTCGGATGGTGGTTCGCCGAGCACGAAACGGAGCTCGGCTGAGTACGGCACCTTGTCAGTCTGATCGCCTGAACGGCCAAGAAGTATGATAGACTTGGGAGTTGGTAAGGTAACGCGCACTGAGCAAAAGAGACGGAGCATGCGGCAGTACCACAAGTCGCCCGAGCATAGGTCGGGTGACGAGATGCCGCTAGCGTGAGGTCGTCTGCATAGCGGCGAATGCCGTTAGAGGGCTGCCTGTTGGAGGAACCCGCCATGAGACGGATCTTCGTCTACTCCCTCGTGGGACTTTTCGGCCTGCTGTGTGGCGTTGGCATAGGTCTGAAAGTGAGCGAGAAGGACCCTTGGGAAGTTATCAGGCGATATCGTAAGTGGCGAGAAGACCCTCAGTCTTACAAGCCAGCGGGGCCCCCAGGGCTCTACGTTGCTGAGGAGCCCGAGGACATTCGCCCCAGCCTGGCTGCACTGGTGGCAAAGGGAGAACTAATTCATCTGGACCTGGTCTTTCCCAATGTGCCGAGGAGTAGCGAAGTCACAATGTATTGGCTGCAGCAATGCCACGAAACCGAGGGGATCGTCGAAACCTGGGGCAACCCCGAATACGCGGAATTCAAGACGAGCGGACCTCAGCCGTTGCATGTGAACCTGTGGTTCAAGAAGGAGGCCGCCGAAGAAGTAAAGGCAGCCATCTCGGCGGTAGAGTCTTTTGGGAACAAGGACCGAACGCCATACGCGCAACTAACAAAGGACAAGGCGATGGGCGGAGGGGCACCGATGTCCTCGCCTGGTGGAGAGGCGAACTGACCCTTGCCCCCGTCACTCTATCATGCGGGCTTGAGTAGGCGTGTAGATGCCGTTTTCAGACGAGCTTGTGCTCCTTGGGAGAGCGCGAACAAGAAGTACCAGGAGGACCTCCGGTCGGCGACCGGGAGCGAGCTCTACGGCTACGACACCTTGGACACGGATGTACACGGATTCCCGCGGACGTACGATTCGTCACGACCCACGGATGTTCCGGCATGACCCAACGGCCCTTCGACAAGCTCAGGGCAGGCACCGACGGCACGGCGCTGGCCACTGATTCTCACCGATTCCCACAGATGACGGACAGGGCTTGTTCACGGTCACGCTGCGGCCCGGGGCAGTGCCTGTCGTTGGGCGGCAGACGGCGTCCCTAGACATGGATCGCCGGCCTCCTCCGCGCCACTGTCGCGCGGTACGTAGGCCAAGCGAATAGAGACGAATTGACGACCAGCCGGGGCCGACGCCACGGGTCTGGCCACTGATTCCCACCGATTCCCACAGATAACGGACAGGGCGTGTATGCCGACAAGCCGGCGACCGCGTAATCCGCGTCCAGACGACGTTAGTCCTTGTCCGTCGCACCGCTGTCAATCCATGTCCAACGGCTGCTGTTGGCCTGCCGGCCTCCAACGACTTCGCCGAAGCCCTTTGCCGCTCGGCATTTGCCACTTGTCATTCGCCGCTTGTTACTGGCCAGCGACCGCCGGCCCGAGGCGCTTGAGGCCGCCCGGCGCACTCAGCCGGCACGTTGACTGACTCCCGGGCAGTGGAGTATGATCCTATCCGTCAGGGGGCCGTCTGGGAGAACAGGCACTCGGTTGCAGCCATGCGTCCGGCATCTGTGTCTGCCGGCTCCCGTCTGCGACGGAAGTGCTTTCTGCCCAAGTTCGGCTTTGCCCAGCGGAGAAGGTGCGCCCATGCCCGGCATCTTGGAGATCGTGCAACGCCTCAAGGAAGTCGACACCGTGAAGATCTTCTTCACGGACCTGGACGGCCGCCTCATGAGCCTGCTGGTGAACCCCGAAGACGTCGAGAAGCTGTTCGAAGGGGGCGTCGGCTTCGACGGCAGCTCCGTGGCAGGGATCGCCACGGTGGACGACAGCGACCGCCTGCTGGTGCCCATGCCGGAGAGCTTCCGCCTCGTCGACTTCGGGGGCGAGAAGCTTGGTTTTCTCGTTGGCAGAGTTGAGAACAGCCGGCGGGCCCGTTCCCGGTGCGACCCCCGGGCCGTGCTGGAGAAGGTAGTGGCCGAGGCGGAGTCGAGGCACCACGCACGGTTCTTGGTGGGCCCGGAGCACGAGTTCTTCCTGCTCACCGGCAACGAGTTCAGCGACGACAGCTACTCCGACAGGGCGGGCTACTACCATTCGAGTCCCCACGACAGGGGGGAGGCCGTCCGGAACGGGATCATAAGGGCGCTGGCGGGCGCCGGCGTGCGGCACGAGAAATCGCACCACGAAGTCTCGCCCTCTCAGCACGAGATCAACCTCGAGTGCCTTCCCCCGCTGGAGGCGGCTGACCGGACGCTTCTGTTCAACCACGTGGCTCAGAAGGTTGCTGCGCAGCACGGCTACCATGCCACCTTCATGCCCAAACCGTTCGATGGCCAGAACCGCAATGCGTTCCACATCCACCTGTCCATGCAGGAGCTGGACGGGCGGAACACATTCTACGAGGACGGCGCCGAACACGCCCTGAGCGGGACGGCGCGGCAGTTCATTGGGGGCGTGATCAAGTACGCGCGAGAAGCGTCGATCGTGATGGCCTCGACCGTCAACTCTTACAAGGCCTACGTGGCTGATCGGGAAGCACCGATCGTGCGCGGATGGGGCATCAAGAACCGCAGCTCGATGGTACGCGTACCCTACGCCGGTAGCCCCGAGAAGACCAGGGTCGAGCTGCGCTGTCCCGACCCGCTGGGCAACGTTTACCTCCAGTTCGCGGCTTTCATTGGGATGGGCCTGCGGGGCATCGAGGAAGGACTCGACTGCGGCGAGCCGGACACAGGCAGCACCTACAAGGTGGAGCAGACTTGGCGGGCGCGGGACGAGCGGTTCCTGCCCAAGTGCATGTTCGAAGCGCTCGTGGAGGCGGAGAGTAGCCATTTCCTGAAGGACCTCTTGGGCGAACAGCTCTACGGGAACTACTTGCGGCTGAAGATGGAGGACTGGGAGGAGCACAGGACCCACGTGACCCCCAGGGAGCACAGGAAGTACCTCTCCTGAGCCCACGCCAGTCCGCGGGAGTGATGCACTGATGGAAGAATGGCAAGAGCAGCTTCAGAACATGGTCACCACACTTGAGGGGCTCAGGGAGTACGTGAATGTCACTCCCGAGGAAGAGGAAGCCATCACCACGCTCAACACGAAGTGGGGCACGACGCCATACTTCGCCTCGCTGATGGACCGCGACGACCCGAACGGCCCCCTTCGCCGCCAGGTCGTCCCGTCGATGAGGGAGACCGAGAACAAGTACGGCATCCCGAACTACCTGGTGTGGAAGGAAAACCGCGACACCGACGAGGTCCGCCCCGATTGCATCGCCCGGCAATACTACGACCGCATCGCCTTCACCGTGACCGACGTCTGCTCGAACTACTGCCGCCACTGCTTCCGCAAGGAGCTCGTGGTGGACCGCAACCTGAAGCTGCGGTTCGACCTGGAGGAAGGCTTTGGGTGGATCCGGGATCACCCCGAGATACGGGATGTGCTGGTGACCGGCGGCGATCCCTTCGTCTTGACCGACGACCGGGTCGAGTACATCATCCGCAAACTGCGCGGAATCCCCCACGTCGAGATGATCCGGTTCGGCACCCGCACGCCCATCACGCTACCGCAGCGTATCACCGAGGGCCTGATGAAAGTGCTGCGGCCCTACCACCGTGTGTCCATCTGGGTCAACACGCAATGCAATCACCCGAACGAGATCACAGAGCGGACGGCTCGCGCCGTCTGCGACCTGCTCTCGTGCGGAGTCAACGTGGGCAACCAGGCCGTGCTACTGAAGGGCATCAACGACGACGTCGAGACGTTCCGTGGGCTCCACCGGAAGCTGCTGTCGGTGCGTATTCGGCCCTACTACGTGTTCTACTGCGAGCCGGCCCCGGGCATCGACCACTTCCGCACGCCGGTCGAGAAGGGCGCGGAACTGATTCGAGACGGCATCCGCGGGCATACGACCGGCCTGGCGCAGCCGATGTACGTGGTCGCCACGAACATCGGCAAGATCCCCCTGGTGCCTGACTACTACATCGTCGACAAGAACGAGAGCGAATATACGCTGCGCAACTACCAGGGCAAGCTCACCACGCTGCCGAACATCCCGGAGTGAGGCCGCCCGCTACTGACCACTGCGCGCTGACCACTCGTCACTGGGTGCTGCCGTCAGGCCATCAGGCGAGTTGCCAAGCCGGGAATCCTGGGGTATACTAGAAGGAAGTAAAGGTCCCGGCGGCGGCAGTGTGTCTGTGTATCGCGTGGCGGCGTCTCACCCTTCCTCCGAGGCGGTTCTTGGCAGGGCGTGTACCTGAACACGTTATCCAGCAGATCGTGCGCAGCGTGGACCTTGTACGCCTCTTCGGGCGCTATTGCGACCTGAAGAAGAAGGGCAAGAAGTTCTGGGCGCTCTGCCCATTCCACAAGGAGAAGACGGCCTCCTTCTCAATCGATCCGGAGAGCGGGCTCTACTACTGCTTCGGCTGCAAGGAGGGAGGGAACGTCTTCACGTTCCTCCAGGCCATGGACGGCCTGAGCTTCGGCGAGGCCCTCAAGAAGTTGGCCGCCGAGGCCGGGGTGGACCTGAGCCGCTACAGGTCGGCCGACGGCCCTTCGCGGGACGAACTGGCGAGGGTGCGCGAAGTCAACGAACTGGCGACCAGTTTCTACTCCCGGTGCCTGGAGAAAGCCGGGGGCGCCGATGCAGCGCGCCAGTTCCTGGAACGGCGGGAGATAAACGCCCGGTCGGTGGAGACCTGGCGTCTCGGCTTCGCCCCGGAGGGATGGGACCACTTCCTCAAGTGTGCAACCGGGCGGGGCTACGGGCCAGACGTGCTGGTGAAAGCAGGCCTTGTGCTCCCCCGGCAGGATGGCCAGGGCCACTACGATCGCTTCCGCTACCGGCTGATGTTCCCCATCGCGGACGCGGGCGGCCGGACCATCGGATTCGGAGCACGGGCCCTGAAGCCCGACGACGAACCGAAGTACCTGAACAGCCCCGAGACGCCGCTCTTCAGCAAGGGGAGCTGTTTCTTTGGGCTCTCGCAGGCGAAGGAGGCCATAAGGTCGGGCAAGACGGCCGTCGTCCTGGAGGGCTACACGGACGTCATCATGGCCCATCAGTGCGGCGTGCCGGAGTGCGTGGCCGTGCTGGGAACGGCGCTGACGGAGGAGCACGGACGCAGGCTGAGCCGGCTGTGCGAAAGGGTCATCCTGGTCTTCGATCCGGACGAGGCGGGACGCAAATCCGCCAAGAGAAGCATCGAAGTCCTGCTGGACGGGGACCTCGAGATACACGTCGCCCGCCTGCCGGAGGGCAAGGACCCGTGCGACTTCCTGGTGGAATACGGAGGCGAGGAGTTCCGCAAGCGGCTGGACGGCAGCCAGGGATTCTTCGAGTATCGCCTGGCCCTTGCGCGGCAGGAGCACGACACGAGCACCGTTGAGGGACAGACGGCCGCCTTCCGGCAGGTCGCGGAGCTGGCCCTCGCGGTGAAGGACCAGGCCCGGCGCGACATCATCGTGCGGCGGATCGCCAGGGAGCTGGGCATGAGGGAACGCAGTGCCTGGGCCTACCTTCAGCAGGCGGGCCGCGCGACGCGTGGCGGGCGGGACGGAACGGCCGCCCCCGCGACCGACCAGGCCAGGCTGTCCGCACGCGACAGCCTGCCAGGCGAGATGCTCGGGTTACTGCTCTGCCAGCCGGAGTTCATCCCGGAAGTCGCCGGGCGCGTGGACCTGAAGCTGCTCCGCGAGTGCCTGGAGCGGGACTTGCTCGGGGAGCTGCTGGGTCGTGGCCTGAAGGGGCTGCCGGTTGACGCCGAAGGCTTCGTGAACTCCGTCAGCGACCCGGCGTTGGCCGCCGTGGCTGCCAGGGCCATCGAGGAGGAGAAGGCCCGGGAGGAGCGGATAACAACCGCCACGACGTGGCAGCGACTGGACGACTACATGACTTACCTGGAGGAGCTGCGGCTCGCCTCGGCGGCGCCTCCGGCCGGAGATGACGAACAACTGAAGGATTACGTGCGCAGGCTGAAGGAGAAGGACAAGAGGTCAGCCCGAACCGGACAGGTTCAGGAGTCGTGAACCTATGGCCGCAAACAAGACCAAGACGATTGACAGAAGCAGCATAGAGCAGGAAATCCAGAGCCTGGTCGAGCGGGGCAAGCAGAAGGGATTCCTCACGTACGAGGAACTCAATGACTTCCTGCCCAACGACGTGGTGAGCCCGGAGTACATTGATGAGATCCTGCTGACTCTCGACGAGAAGGGCGTCGAGCTGGTCGACGAGCGCGACCTTAGAGGCGAGGGCGACGACCTGCTCCTCAAAGAGGAGGAGGAAGAGGAAGAGGAGGAGAAAGAGGAAGCCGGCGATAGCGAGATTGCCAGCACCACGAGCGTCGAGAAGATAGATGACCCCGTGCGCATATATCTGACGCAGATGGGGCAGATACCGCTGCTGACTCGCGAGGAGGAGATCTGCCTGGCCAAGCGGATCGAGATCTCGCGCAAGCGCTTTCGCAGCAAGATCCTGCAGTTCACCTCCTGCATCGAGCAGTGCGTCGAGACCCTCCGGGAAGTGCGCGACGGTGCCCTGCCCTTCGACAGGACACTGAACGTCAGCGCGCTGCCCGACTTGCAGAAAGAGGCCCTGGTCGCCCGTGTGCCCGAGAACCTCGATACCGTCCGCAAGCTCCTGGAGGAGAACCGAAAGGACTGGCAGAAGTACCGCAGGGACGGCCTGGGCGAGGAGGCACAGGCGAAGGTGCTGAAGCGGCTGCGCAACCGCCGCCGCAAGTGCATGATCCTGATGGAGGAGCTCCACCTGCGCATCAAGCGGATCCAGCCCCTGATGGGCCTCGTCAACGAGCTCTACAGCCGCATGAACGAGATTCACGTGGAGATGGAGCGCCTGAGGAAGACCAACGGCAACAAGGCCAAGCGGCGCGGCCTGGAAGCGGAGATCAGACACCTGGAAGACCGAATCGGCTGTCCCTTCCCCGTTCTGCAGAGGCGCGTCATGGCCACGCGCCTGGTGCACGAGCAGTACGAGCTGGCCAAACAGGAGCTGTCCGGCGGGAACCTGCGCCTCGTGGTCAGCATCGCCAAGAAGTACCGCAACCGCGGCCTGAGCTTCCTGGACCTGATCCAGGAGGGCAACACCGGCCTGATGAGGGCCGTCGACAAGTACGAGTACCGCCGCGGCTACAAGTTCTCCACCTATGCCACCTGGTGGATTCGCCAGGCCATCACGCGCGCCATCGCCGACCAGGCACGCACCATCCGCATCCCCGTCCACATGATCGAGACGATGAGCAACATCCGCAACATCGTCAAGAAACTGGTGCAGGAGAAGGGCCGCGAGCCCACCCTGGAGGAGATCTCCGAGGCAGCCGACTTGAGCATCAGCGAGACCCGGCGCGTCCTGAAGATCTCCAAGCGACCCATAAGCCTGGACCGGCCCATCGGGGAGAGTGAAGATAGCTTCTTCGGAGACTTCATCGAGGATCAGTCTGCCGCTAGCCCCATTAACATGGCCACCCAGGAGATGCTGAAGGATAACATTGACGCGGTCCTGAACACGCTTACCTACCGCGAGCGCGAGATCATCAAGCTGCGCTACGGCCTGGGGGACGGCTATACCTACACGCTGGAGGAGGTCGGGCGCATCTTCAACGTCACCCGCGAACGCGTGCGGCAGATCGAGGCCAAGGCCGTGCGCAAACTCCAGCATCCCGTCCGCAGCAGACAGCTCGAGGGTTTTGTTGACAGCCTGCCCGAGAGCTCGTAAGCTATGCGGGCCTTTTATCCCTGACCTGAGAGAGAGCCGACGAATGCAGGCTGTGTTTGCGGCTTCGGCCCGACGGCGCGAGCGCCCGCGAGTGGGCGGCGCCGGCGCATGTCCGCACGGCGCGATGCCCCCGAGGCCCGATCTCGACCGAGTTCGGGCCTTTTTCATTGGGCCACAATCGCGCCCCGGCCGCGGCCGGACAGTCACACTACTCCCATGAAGAAGACACTCGAAGACATCCAGGCCCTGCAAGAACTCAGCGAGCAGATGGCCGGGATACGCCGCCAGGTGGCCGCTATCTCGGCGAGGACCGACGCCCACCAGCAGATGCTCCAGGAACGGAAACGTCGCGCCGAGCAGCTCCACACGCAACGCATGGAAGCCGCCAAGGGGGCCGACGCGAGGCAGCTCAGAATCGAGGAGGCCGAGCAGGAAGTGGAACGGCTCAAGCGCCAACTCAACGTGACCAAGCAACAGAGAGAGTACGACGCCATCCAGCATGGCATCCTAAGCCGCACCGCCGACGTAAGCAGATGGGAAGACGAGGAACTGGCAGCGCTCGAAGCCGTCGATGAACTGGCGGAGCAGGAGAAACGGCTGGCCGCCGAGCTAGAAGAGGCGCGGACGCAGTTCCAGAGCGTCCGGGAAGAGGCTGCAGCGGAGATCGAAGAGCACGAGCAACGCCTCCAGGAGCTCAAAGACCAGCTCACGCGCCTGCGCAGGGACATCAACCCGGACGTGCTCAAGGCCTACGACCGGCTCTCTCCCAGCCACCGCAACGACGCCCTGGCCCTTGTCAAGGACCATATCTGCCAGGGCTGCCGCACGCGCGTGACGAAGCAGACCGAAAACCTGCTGATGAGGGGCATCGAAATCGTTTACTGCCATAGCTGCGGCCGCATGCTGATGCTTGCCGAGTGAACGCGCCTGGCTCAGGCGCCTGAGCCGCCCCCCTCCGGTCGGGCCGACGGGCCTCCCCCGACCGGCACTTCGGGTTGAAAACCGCGCCCTACCGACTACAATCACGCCAACTCACATACGGCTCACACACGGCGGAGGGTCGCGATGGCAGTGGAACTCGGCTTCATCGGGACGGGAGGCATAGCCCGCACTCACCTGAACAACCTGCGCAGGATCGAAGGCGTCACGGTTCGTGCCGTCTGCGACGTGGACGGCTCGCGCGCGGAGGAAGTGGCCGGCCAGTGCGCCGCCAGGCCGCACACCGACTGCTCGACCATGCTGGAACAGGAGGAGCTGGACGCCGTCTACGTCTGCCTGCCACCCGCCGCCCACGGCAGCATTGAGATCCAGCTCGCCGACCTCGGCATCCCCTTCTACGTCGAGAAACCCATTCACCTCGATCTGGCGGTCGCCGGCCAGGTGGAGAGCATGGCCTGCGAGGGCGAGCTGATCACCAGCGTCGGCTACCAACTGCGTTACTCGGATGCCGTCCAGGCCGCCCGCCGGTACCTGGAGGGCCGGCAGATCTCCCTTGCCCAGGGCTGGTTCACCGGCGGGCTGCCGGGCGCGGCATGGTGGCGCCGGAGGCAGCTTTCGGGCGGGCAGGTGGTCGAGCAGTCAACCCACGTCTGCGACTTGCTCCGTTACCTGGCGGGCGAGGTGGAAACCGTCTTCGCCCTCGCTTCCACAGGCGCCATGGCCGACGTGGAGGATTACGACGTCGAGGACGCCAGCGTGGCGGTGCTCGAGTTCTCCAGCGGAGCCATCGGGCACGTGGTCAGCACTTGCGTGCTCACCGACGGGGGCGACCGCACGACGGGCCTGCGCCTTGACGGACGTGGCTTCACCGTGAAGCTGACCGCGGACACGCTCGAGGTGGCCGACGCCGAGGGGC
>Ga0114922_10001665_pt1 | contig 21029 bp, 8 predicted proteins | sample AartaG_FD_100975 | JGI IMG/M metagenome (GOLD analysis project Ga0114922, IMG submission 100975) | Deep subsurface microbial communities from Aarhus Bay to uncover new lineages of life (NeLLi) - Aarhus_00045 metaG | ecosystem: Environmental > Aquatic > Marine > Oceanic > Sediment | place: Aarhus...
TTCTCGCGAGTTGTCTGATCACCACCAGTACAAAAAGCTTTTTCTCCAACGCCAGTAAATACAACAACACCTATCTCATCATCCATGCACCTATTAAATGCATCAATCAGTTCATGGACTGTTTGTTGGGTACAAGCATTATAGCGTTCAGGTCGATTGATGGTTATACGAGCAATACCATCTTTCTTTTCAAAAATAATTTCTTCATAATCCAATCTATCTCATCCCTACATAATTTAATTTTCAATTTAATAATTAATCAATAAGAATGAACTTGAGATATTTAACAATTCCTAATTAGGATCAGCTTTCTAAGACACTTACAGTGTATCGACTACTTTATAGAAAGTATGCTAATGCTTTAGCATACCAATGTTAATCAGAATGTTCATATCCCAATTTTTTTAAAATTTCAATTTCCTTTTGTTTATGCAGGTCTGCTATTTTTGCTTTTGTTTTTTGCCATTCAGAACCTGCAAGTGGATACCATTTTAGTATAATCAAACAGACTAACAACAAAATGGCAGGAATAAGCATCCAACCGATGATAATTCCCGTTTCGGCGTTAAAACTTTGGTCACCTTTCGGTAAAATTGGTTGAAATCCAAAGAATCCTATAATAGAAAGAAATACCGCTTGAGCAAGACTAATCGCATATTTTGTTATAAAAGAATTTACGCCCGCATACATTCCCTCTCTTCGCTGACCAGTTACATCTTCATCCTTATCAATGACATCACCATTCATCATTGGTATCAAATATAATCCCCCTGCAAGACCCATTCCAATTCCTATAAATCCTATAGCAGTAGGAATTAAAAAACGACCGAAGAAGAGAATTATAAAACAGCAAAGTGAAAATATTCCTTCCATTATCATTAAAGATTTTTTAACGCCATATTTTTTACCTCTAACTACAAATAAATAGAGACCAATAAAAATGCCTAAAAATAAGAATCCAAAAAGTATTAACATAGAGAATTCTAATTCGTCTAAATAATAGAAAAGACCAAACATTAATAAGCTTTGAACATAAATGATCGAGAAACTAATAATTTCAAAAATAACGAATGGACGATTTGTTAATGTGTTTTTCAACGATTTTAGGAATGGAATTTTTTCTTCTTCTTGGTGGTAATGTTTCTCTTTATAGAAAAAACTGCTTAAGAAAACTAACACTCCAATAGCAGCTCCCAAACTAATGTTGATTATTTGATATGTTGTTGGATCATCACCGGGACCAGGTTGAATTATTGGAATGATAATTAATGGTAACAGGTTGGCAATAACGCTAAAAAGTACTTTCCAGATGAATATGCTCCCTCTGGCTTTATTTGATACTGCCATTTCATAAGGCATGACGTACAAAGAAGTAGCAACAGCAGTATACAATGTATCATAGAAAAACAAGGTTAATAAAAATTGTAAAAACATTCCGATTTGATTGTTTTGGGTTCCAGGGAATACGATCCAGCACAGAATATATGATAATGCTATAAGTGGTGCTCCATACCGAATATACGGAATACGACGCCCTAATTTATTTCTTGTCTTATCACTGATATATCCAAAAATTGGATCATTTATTATATTCCAAAATCCAAAAATTAGTAGTACCCATCCGGCTAGTGCCGGATCAAGAAATCTTACTCTAGTAAAATAATAAGTTAAAGCCCCACCACCAATCATTGTTTGTAATATTCCAACTCCACCATCAGCGGCGGTAACCCATACCCGACTTTTTAAGGGTATAATTTCTTCCTTTAAATTATTAGATTCAACCATTTCTATCAATTTTTTCTAATCAATATTCTTATTTATATTGGACTTTAATATTAATTTTATTTTTTTTTATCTGGAATTATTGGTTTATGTTTATTTTATTACTATAATTTCACATCGTGAAACTTCTGTTTCACGATCATTACTTCGAACTTAATAAATCATCCACTAAGGAATGCATAAACTCCAAAAGCTATAAGCGCTGCTCCAAAGAAAATTGGTAGGAGCATACTCTGTTTTAACCAAGTGTCATAATCTGGACCTTGAAAATGCGATGCATATGATACAGCTTCAAGTATCTTAAATGCATCACGTATCTTCAACATATTAATTGCAAGATTTTCAAAATTAAAATGTTTAAAAAAAGCTTCCAATTCAGGTGTATCCAATCCACTCAATTTTAATGCCTGATTAATTGTAGTAGGAATGTAGGAAAATATTATTTTCAACCATAAATATTTGTCCTTAAAATCAAATTTATGAGTTGCTTTATCGTATTTTTGTACAAATTCAGCGACCTCTTCACCCTTTTTAACTTGAGTAAAATAATAATCATCAATTCCCTTAGGTTTTCCGTATTTATTTATAAAAACACCAGTCAATATTGAAGCAATACCTGCACCTAAAGCGTATAGTAATGTCTGAGTTTTGTTTTCTATATATGAAGATAACTGATAAAGAACACTAACAATGGATACTATTAAAGAAAGATAAAAGCCCGATAATTTTACAGAAATATAAATTTTAGGTAAAACTAATAAAATCGAGGTTATTTTTATATAACTTGGCCAGATTCCAAATCCATCCGTAATTCCGCTTAATATTGCATCAAAATTATCCCAAATTTCATCTACTTCAGATCCACTCGTATTTAGATCTGAGTTTTTTATACTCTTTTCTTGCGAAAAATGGTTTATTGGGACTAAGTTTTTGATTTGATCAATAGATTCAAAAATTGAATGCTCAATGATTGTACTTTGTTGACTTTCTAGAGATGTAGAGCTATCAGAGTTAAAATCAACACTAGGAGGCCAGAATTTAACATAAATATTAAGAATTGTTATATCACTAATATTACAACCAACATGTATGCAGGGCGTCCAGATGTCAAATGATGAATAGTAATCCATATATATATCATATCCCAGGCTAAATGAAAAGGCTCCTAATGAGAAACTTATCCGATTAAATGTATAAGACAACTCTGCTCCAAAGAGGGCTACAAGTGCTAGTGATGCTAAAGCAATGCTGGCAATCCCAATTGTGAGAAAAGCTAATGTAATAGCAAAGGTTATCCAAACAAATATAAGAAGTATCGCTCGTATTAAACACCAGAGTAAATCAGCAAGGAATGGTATTAAGGTAAGTAAAACTTTACCAATAACTTCCACTATAGCCTTGAAAATTTCTAGGAAGAATTCTCCAATAGAGACAAAAATACCGACCACAAACTCTCCTACAGCGGCTAAACCACCCACAACATTCTCCCAGAAATTAGTAGGCACTTCTCCTTGAGCAGAACTCTGATATTCACATTTCCAGGGGACAAATCCTAAAACACTCGTTTTTAGATTCATTAATTCAGCAGAATAACCTTCCTGTTTAGTTGAAGCATATTTATATTTTATAGCTGTCGCGTTTGTCGTTTGATTTATTATACATGAAAGCAAGAGAAGGATAATATCTATAGCTTCTTTGCGATTAACATCAAATCTTATGAACATAAAGTCAATATCTGCGCACGCCTCATCTGTTGTGCCGTTTCTTCCAACTGAGATAAATTGATAGTGATCTTCGTTTTCTTCATCATATAACGCTGTTTCCTCTAATGTTCTATCTTGCACATGTTTATTGAGCAGAGTTTCGGTAAAGATTGAAGTTGGAATTACAATTGTATTTACCCCTGGAACGAAAGGAGTCCCCCAAAGAGTCCAGAATCCAGTATTTATATATATTTGGACGATATTCATACGTTCTTGGGTTTGATAATGACCATTAAAAACCGTACTTTCGTCATAAATTGCGATGGTGTTTGTTTTATTTAAGGCTATTGTTTTAAATTTAACTGCCATCTTATGACCTCTTGAAATTTCAAAAGTTTCAGTATTACCTACGGGCCCAACATTATATATTACTGTTTCTGAAAGAAGTCGTTCATCATCTACAACATTATGCATATTCCAGAGCCCTAAATCTATTTTTAAAGATCCGAATAACCAATTATCATTAATATTGACATAATAATGGCATTCGTGTGACCCATATGTTCCATCGAAATAGGATTTTCGATATAATTTTTTACTGAAAAATAGAAAAGTTCGAGTAATTGTACTTTCATGAGCTGCTTTTTTATTAGAATAGAAAGTATAAAATTCGAAACCCGAATTGAATGAAACGCTAATCTCTAAGTCAGGATTAAAATCCCAATAAGTTAGACTATTATGAAAGCCATATATAGGGCTAATTTCAATGATAAGATCACGCAATGGGTAGCTATCAAAAAAATCGGAAGTGCCATCACCATCGGTATCACGGGCTAATGGGTTAGTAGGATTAAGTCCAACACTTTTTCTAAAATAGATTTCATTGTAGTCAGACAACCAATCTCCATCTGTATCCCACTTACTAGGATCCGTAATCCATGCTTCTGTATCATCTGGTCCTGCTTGGACGAATGTATCAGCATTTATGATAAATTTTGTAATATTAAAGATATCTGATTTATCAGTACTATATACTTTTACTTTTAAGCGATATTTACCAAAATATTTCGAAATAACTCCATATTTAACATAATTGGAAATATCTAAATATTTCTTGAAAGAAAAAGCAATAGAATTAGTGAAATTTTCTATATTTTTTGTTAAAGTTACATCATCTATGTTATTATTAATATCCTCTTTGATTAACTCAACTAAAACTGTACCCGACCCTGATGGGATTTCATTTGATTCAATTTCTAATTGTAAATCTGCATCATAGATTGTACCAATATCTGGAATCTCAATAGAAAATTCGTTAAATATCTTCAAGGAATCTATCCAATTATCACCAACATTATAGTTCGGATCCCATGAATATCCTATCGCATCAAGGTACATCTGATAACCCGAAATTGATTCCCCTCTGAACCAAATTTCATTAATATCTGAGAGATTGTTTTCAAATAAAAATTCACCAAATCTAACACCATTGATATACACACACCAAGAATATTGATCCAATCCACTAAAATTTCCTGTAGTGCATTCGAAATCTAATGACACATGATACCAAGTATCTTTAAACGCATCCAAACCAAGATCATTCCAAGATCCATTATTATATTCGAATTTGTTATCATTAATCCGAAACCTAAACAAGTTATAAGTATCGTTAGTCAGGCTTAATTCAAGTATTCTTGATGCTGAAGTGGTTCTCCACCACCATTCAATTGTACCCGTCTGCTGAGAACTACTAAAGCCTTGAGAGATATTTAATTCATATGTATTTGATGTTTGATTTAGCAATACTACAGATTGATGGCCATCTACTTCTTCTACAACTTGGATTACTCCACCAGTTTCTTCAACCATCCAATCTGTAGGATTATTTCCGACTGTATCATTTTCAAATGAATAAGTTCCCATATAATAACCCTGCTCTAATAAGTAAGAACCATTCTCCCCAATAAGATTATCTCCAACGAGATAAGTTGGATCCCAAGATAATCCTATTGCATCAATATAATAATAATAATTAGATAATCCCCAAATAAAGTCGGTATACCATACGATATTGCTTGCTTGAAGTTCATTATTAATGAAAGTAAAAACACCACATCTTTTGTCATTGACAAATAAACGCCAAGTATATTGAGCTAAACCTCTATAACTTCCCGTAGTACATTCAAAGTCTACTCTAAAATGATACCACGTATTATTTTGAACCGGGATAATATTTTCAAAACTAATTCCAGTATCCCTTTGCAAGAAATTATTCCAAACTCTCATAGTCACTAAAGCTTGAGGTACAGCTCCATTATCTAATCGAAATCCACAGAGTTTGTTTTTTGCATTATCAATTCTCATCCAGTATTCTATAGTACCATAAGTTGGAGAAACTGTTGAAACATTTTTCATTACATAGGCATTATAGGTCGGTGCCGGATCATTATCAAATAGTTCTACCACCTGTGCATGACCTCCTATTCCATCTTTAACTTGTACAGTTCCGCCATTTTCGTTAACTACATCAAACCAGGAAGGATCATTCCCAATTATGTCATCCTCAAACGAGGCTGTTCCATTATAGTGCATTAAAGCTGAATTTTCAACACTATAATGTATGCTGAGATTATTTTCTGTATAGATATCTTTAAAGTCAAGACTATTTGTCCCATTAACTAACAAACCCATTTCAATTCCATCCATAATTTTATCGTTGTCACAGTCTGGATTATTGGGGTTTAAATACCCAGCTACATCTATTGTAAACTGTTCAAGAATACATCCCGCAGCGGTATTATTAATTTCTACTTTGTATCTACCTCGATAATTCAATGAATTATTTTCTAATATTTCTTTAATGTCAATAGATTTCGAGAAATATCTGGATTTATTAGTAGTATCTTGGTATAAAATTAAATTAGAATCAGATTTAGTAATAGTTACAGTTAGGTCAGGTACATCTGCTATTCCATAGCCTTCACCTTCGAAACTTACTTCACCAAACACAACGCAGATCGAGATTTGCGCGCTTAACGCTTTTCGAATAGATTTTTGGAAACGAAGATAGACAGATTCATCCAAATCCTCTCTCGTATCTAGCTTATATGAGTAAGTTTTAACTTCAGCAGAATCAGCAAGAAAATCATTATCAGAATCCGCACTTAGAGGATTTGTTTTAAAACCCCATCCAAATACTTCTTGTCCATCTGTTATGCTATCTCCATCAGTGTCTGTTCCATTCATATTAGTACCTATTATATACTCTAGAAAATCTGACAAACCATCTTCGTCCTCATCCCTTTTTAATGGAAATGGATCAAGATTATCGCGTAGACCATCTCTGTCAGTATCTCTATTTCTTGGATTTGTGCCCGCTTCGAATTCTTGATAATCTGATAAACGATCTCTATCCGTATCCTTTCTTAAAGGATTTGAGATTACATGAATTTCACCTAAAATTTCTACATTAATATTCCAACCGAATAACTCAGTCCCATCTAATAAGGAATCACTATCTGTGTCATTATTATTCGGATCAGTCTTAAATGGCCGTTCACCAAATCCATATACATCATAACCGTCCCAAAGCCCATCGTTGTCGGTATCAGGGTTGCTTGGATCGGTATATGATACGCTCGTTTCATAATCGTCTATTAAATTATCAAAATCCTCATCATTATAAGCAACGGAGATATTAAAGATATATCCACACTCTTCTACCATCCATTCATAATCATCTGGAAAGTTATTTTTATTTGAATCAATTAGGTTTGTAATTCTAAAAGTCTTTATTGCACTTTTATTGGCAATAGAGTCTGTAACGTTTATTTCCCCTATAAATCCAGTTTGGTTTATATAATTACTATACAGGAAAGTGTTACAAAATCCGGAATTTACGCTATTATATGTAATATTTTCTTTCCCAAAATAAAGAGTCCAATCAAAGTACATATTATCAATATCATCAATATAATCGAAGACATACGAAGTGAATTCTAATGTTCCTCCTAAGTCTCCATAATAACCATAATTCGAAACCATTACTATAGGAGGGATATCTTCAATAAAAAGGGTAATATTAGTACTGGTAGAATACCCATCTTGATCTTCAACTTCAAGTTCATATACATACTCCCCATCATTCAATATTATGGTGGGTTTTTTATTATCTTTCAAATCTAATAATTCTATACCTTGGTCATTGTACCAAGTGTAAGTTATATTTTTTTCATCAATAATACTATCGTAGATTCCAATATCAAAAATAACTGCATGACCTTCAATGCCTTGGAAATAGAATGGACCCTCAATCTCGGGTGCACTCTCTTCGACAATTATCGTTTTATTAGTTATAAATATATTACCATAACAATCAATAACAGAGAGAGTTATGTTATATGTCCCCGCAATACTCCAAGAATGACCTGGGTTTTGATCATAGGAATACGTACCATCGCCAAAATCCCATTTTACTAAGTAATCCATTATAAAAGGCTCATCATTTCCAAAAATATTTATGTTTGAAGACAATAATATTTGTTGATCCTCAACAGTGCTGTTTGAAAATTCACCAATTGTGGCAAAAGGATTATCAAAATCGATTTTAGTAATTTTACCTAATGTGCTTATCAATGTTCCATCGTTAGCGATCATACTGATTAAATAATAGCCCTCAGATTCAAACACAGCTAATCCTTCAAAAGCGGAAGAATATCTAGATGAAATCCCCGTATCTATAATTAAATCTTGTTCTATAGGATATTGTCCAGATCCCTTAGAATAAATCATAGAAGAATTACCATTAAAATATGGAGAAAGAAATTTGTAAATTCCTCCGTCATTAGTAATAATATAACTATCTGATATTGCTCTAATTGAACTTGATAACATTGGCTCAGATATTTGGAATTTTGTACAATTAGGACCTATTAAATAAATTTTTGTGCCAGAAACCAAAAAAGCTTTTTCAAAAGCGTCTGATTCAGTATTTCGGTTTAACATTAGCGCTATTTCATCATATTGATTATAACTTGCAAGAGTAGAGGAATCAATTTTATAAGTATAGTAGTGAAAATCGCTTTCCATAATTATATTATCTCCAAGTTTATAATCAGGATCCCATGAAAATCCTATGGCATCAATGAAATAACTATAATCAAATAAATTATTATAAATATCTGTGTGCCACCTAATTTTAACTGCTTTGGTCAAGTTATATGCAAAATCATAATCCCCAAACATCACACCGTTTATGTAAATACGCCACATAAACTGATTTAATCCTTGATAACTTCCATTGGTACATTCAAAATCAACCCTAATATGATACCATGTATTGTTTTCCATCATCGTTATATAGTCCCAACCTTGAAAAAATCCATTAAATCTTTGCATTTTATTATTCCAGATTCTAATAGTAACCAGTTCATTAAAAAAAATCGTCCCACCTAATATTCCAAAACCAGAAAGTCCCGTTTTGACATCATCAGTCCTCATCCAATATTCTATAGTCCCAGACGTCATGTTAGGGCATTTTTTTATTAAATGAGCGTTTTGAGTCTGATTTGTATCGTAAAGCTCTAACACTTTATTATGACCATCAAGTTCAGTAATTACGTTTACAGTTCCACCGCTAATACCCACTGTATCAAAACCATACGGCTTATTAGGCGTTTCGTCGTCTTCAAAACTATAAGTTGCAGGATAATGACCAAGTTCAGCGACATTAAAATTATCTCCAATTTTATAATCAGTATCCCAAGAAAATCCTATTGCATCTATATAATAATAATATCCAGAAAGACCCCATATATAGTCCGTATACCACTCAATCCGAGCTCCATAAGTTTCATTATTAATAAAATTCGATATACCGAAGTTAGTATTATTTACAAAAAGACGCCAATTATATTGAGATAAGCCAGTATAAGCTCCAGTAGTACATTCGAAATCAACTCTAAGATGATACCATGTATCATTTTGAAGTGAAACCACATTTTGCCAACTACCTAAATACTTTTGTAAATATCCATTATAAACTCTCAAGGTTACCATTTCACCTAGCAGAATAGTACCACTATCCAATCGAAAACCACATAGACCATTTGTAACATCATCAGTTCTCATCCAGTATTCTATAGTTCCATAGGAAGGATTTGAAGACAGTTCTTTTATTACATGAGCGTTATAAGAAACGTCAGTATCAAATAGTTCTAGTATTTTAGTATGACCGTCAAGATCGCTAATTACATTCACAGTCCCTCCGATAGTTCCCACTTCCTCAAAACAGTTTGGTTCATTGGGAACATCATCTTCAATAAAAGTATAAGTACCGGGATAATTACCAGGAAATATAAAATTTATATTTTTTCCAATTTCGTAAGCTGGATCCCAGGAAAATCCTATTGAATCTATATAATAATAATGTTCAGAAAGACCCCATGCGTAGTCTGTGTACCATTCAATTCGAGCAGCTTGAGGCTCATCAAACCTGAAAGGAAAATCACTAGAGGCAAATCCATTTACATAAACCCGCCAATTATATTGACTTAATCCTTGATAACCACCAGCAGTGCATTCAAAATCAAATCTTAAATGATACCAAGTATTGTTTGAAACTGCAACAACATTAATGAATAAGCCAAATTGATTCAGTCTTTGTAAATAACCATTTCTAATTCTAAGATTTACCAATATTTGTGATTCTCCATTATCTAATCGGAAGCCACAAAATCCCCCATTTACATCACTACTTCTTACATAATATTCTATTGTTCCAAAATTCTGAGTGGTAACGAGTTCTTTAATTACATGAACATTATTATTAATGTCTGGATTATTGTCGTAGAATTCTAATACCTGTGAATGTCCATCAAGATCATTAATTATATTGGCCGTTCCTCCCGTTGTATTAACTTGTTCAAATATGTCATTAATAATATCATCATTTTCGAAACTATAAGTCCCGGAATAATCTCCAAGTTCTTTAAAGGCAGTATTATTTAAAACGAAACTAAGAGAATTCACTCCATCATAAGTCAAACCTTTTTGAGATTCATCTAAAATTTGGGTATTACTTAATAAATCGCTAATTAGAGATGTAGTTAGATTTGTAAATGATGTATTTGAAATCGTAAATCTCCATAAGGTGGGATTTTCGTCATTCCATTGCCATAAATAATAGATATCTTGTCCATTAGAAACAAAAGAACTGATTTTAAAAGTCCTGCTTATCGATGAACCCATAGCTAAATTATAAGATCCCAACCACGACATCGTGGCGCTAGAAAGCACTTGAAAGAGCATATATCCTATATTTTCACTAATATTACCCATTCCAACGTACAAGTAATCATTGAGCAGGATCACATCAATTGTTTCAGAGGTTCCACCATTTATAGGAGTACTATAGCTGATGTAATCATCAATTAATCTTACTTTTATAATTTGGATATTGGTGTTATTAGAACATGCAAGATAAAGATTTTCTATATATCTATCATACCATAGTGAACATATTTCATAACCATTACTTAAAGTAACAACCGTAGTCCAATCCTTCCCTTCATTTACCGATTTCAATAAAGTATTGGTATTAACTGAATCAACAATATAAAAAGTTTTATTATTCGTTTCGATATAACTATGCATATTCTCAGGAACTTTATTCGAAGTGGTGGTGTAATTACACACTAACTCATTTATTATAGTTGCGGCATCATAATTTATTGGAGATATTAAAAAAGCATCTTTGAGATTGTAACTTTGATCAAAATCCCATAATTGGGCATATACAGTGACATTTCTAATTTCTGAGATCTCAGACGCCATATTTGGAATTAATTTTGGAGATAAATTTTTGAAAGTAATGTCATTTTTAGTATCAAAATCAATTCTTAGAGAATCGGTACCTCCATCATCATCTATAGCATCCACGGTTAAACAATGGATCGCCTCCAAGCATTCTAATAAAGAAACATCTGTAAGAGGAAAATCATTTTCAATTATAGTTAAAAGATTATTCATTTCAAATAAAGGATCTATTGAAATTGTCAAGTCTAAGCTAATAGGAAACGAATTAGCCTTAAATAAGGAGGAACTAACTATTTTTTTTACAGATATATTAGCAAAGATTATTCCCGTTTGTTCAAAAACATGAATATCATAGTTTGCATCGTTAAAATTATAATTAATTGAGGTTGAATAACCTCCAGGTAAGCCCGTAGTACTTGCAAGGCTTATAAACAAATTAGAATCATATTCAACATTCAGATCGATATCGTCTTTTGAGGGATCCCAAATGTGTGTGCTAAAATCTAATGGATATTTGAAACTATAATTTTCATAAAAGTATGGATTAATGTCATCTTCCCAGTAGCCTGCAGACCCTCCATAGAGTTTGCCTGACGATATAACTAGCTCTTGACCATTTTGAAATTGCAATATAAAATCATATTTAAACCAGCTATAATCAGGGATGTCTGATGAGGAGTTAACAGCAATCTTCCAATACTTTGAGAGAGAATAATAAATTAATTCTCTAGAAGTATAAATGAAATTATTATCAGATTCATTAAAAACCATGTCTAGAATCAACATTGGCTCGTTATTCTCCAATAAAGCGATATCAAAATCCGCATCCAATTCCTCGCTAGACCTTGATATTATAAGAGTGGTATTCGCAAGCATCCCAGCATCCCAGATGCTAACAGAAGGATCAACATTAAGTACGTTTATATTCAGCGAATTGTGGTCAGTAAATCCTTCAGAATCCTTGGCAACTACATACATTGAGCCATTATAATCGTCCATATAAATATGAGAGTTTCTCCATCCCCCAGAGACAAAATTATCGAAATTGTAGGGATTAAATTCAGTATCATCAAATTCAAAATTCCACCAATATTCGAGATCGAACATGTGACCTAAGTTATCTGATACATTTGTGTTAAACGCGATAGTTTCTCCTTCATATATAGATAATGAGTTCTCTAATGATAGGATATCAATTGATGGTTTCATGTTATTTACGGATACATATCGCATGGTTAAGTCAAAATCTCCATTATCATCTTTCACCATTAATCCTACTTTGTAAACACCAGGTTTACTGTATTGATGATGGACATATTTACCATAAGAAGTAGAACCATCTCCGAACTGCCAGAAATAATCTAACGAGTTTAGATCACTTTCAGTATCATCACTGTTTGAACCATCAAATAAAAACATTATATTATCTCTATAAGCAGTAACGGGCCATCTATTATTACCCGTATTGTAATTTGGATCCCAAGAGTATCCTATTGCGTCAATCCAACTTATTCCTATATCATTAGTTCCCGTTTCTATTTTTATCTTGTTAATTTCAAAAACTTTAGGATTTGTGATATTAAATATGTTTGATTGGAAATCATTTATAGCGGCTCTAAACTGACCAGCTCTAAGATTATTATACTCTCCTGATGAATCGTCAGCACAAAAATCAATTCTGACATGATACCAGATATCAATTTCGCCAATTAAAGAAGGAAAAAGATTAACATAAGAGGTGCTAGTAGTGTATTGCCAGTTTCCTTCATTTATTAGTACTTGGAATCCCATTTGTGAATTATCCCAGAGAGATAGTGCCCAAGTCTTAGAACTTACATCATTACTTTTTACCCAAAGCTCTATGGTTCCATATTCTTGACCATTGAAAGAGTTTTCCATAGATATACTTTCTTGATTGGAATTATCTTGTAATTCAACTACTTTATAATGAATTTCTTCAGAACTATCAACTATTCTTAAGTAATTACTTAGAGGATTTGAATTAAATATATTCCAACCTTCTGGTGGAGATCCAATTGAGTCATTCTTCCAATTATAAGTAGAGAAATATTCAGATGTTGCTTGAGCATAACTTTCGTCATGACCGATATTGATATTTGCTGAAGGTTGATAATTTTTTACGGTTATATCTTTAGTTACTTGATTTAATGCGCCCTGGTCATCAATAGCGGTAACAGTCACAGGATAAGTGCCTGCATTACTCCATGAATGAATATTTGAACTTTCATTGGTTGATATTTGGTTCTCTGTTCCATCTGCGAAGTTATAGATGTATTTAAGTACACCAGGTACAATGTCAACATCAGACTCTACTAAATCGGTAATATTTATTTCAACTAACTCATCTTCATACGCAATATTATTCGTAGCGTTAGTGGTAAAATCAAACTCTGGCGCTTCGTTTTTAATGAGAACATTTATAGTTTGGACAACATAATCCCCTGAACTATCTATTGCAGTTAGCATGGTATCATAACTTCCTTCAGTAGCATATGTATGCGTAATAGTACTTACTCCAGTAACATCTTGTGGACTGCTATCTCCAAAATTTATTAATATCTGTTGATAGCCTGAGATATCCCAGCTAAATTGAAGTTCTTCTCCCACATCAGCGGAATTTGGAGTTACAGTATAATCATTTATCGTAGGAGCTGTCCAAACAACTCTCAAGCCTATTATAAACGATGATAGGACAATATATAAGGTTAAGATTGCTAAAACATACCTTTTTCTTACACTTTTAGTTAATTTTTCATTCTCCATTTACTATCTCCTCAGACTTCTTTTTTCTTTTTAATCTTAAATAAAAAATAATTGCTATTACTCCTACGACGGAGAAAATTGGAATTAGTATTAAAAGTAGTAAAAGGGGAGAATCCGGAGGCATAATTGGAGTTTCCGGTATCCTTACCTCAATTTCAATACATTCCGTACTATAATTACCGTTAGCATTAATTGCAACAACCAGAAAATAATATACACCACTCTGTGAAACAGAGACAGGGAATCGATACTCTGGCCATTCAAAATCAGGAGTATAAGTGTCTACTACGCTAACAGAATCATCATGAATATCCGTTATATTAGTTGTAGATCTATAGATAATGTAATATTGAGAGTAATTTGATTTAGCCCATACCAAGAAAAACTCACCATCTTCATCATAATTTTGAGGTTCAATTTCTTCAGATAAAGTGAAGAAGAGGGGTAATTTCTGAACAGTAACATTAACGCAATTTGATATAGTTTCTCCAGCAGAATTATAGGCGATTACAACAAAATAGTATATATCATCAGAAAGAATACCAGGTATTGAATATGTAAGTTCAGTTAAACCATCAATAATTAGCGCCCCCTTATTTTCATAATTGGAAATATAACTATTGTTAACATAAACGGAATAATTAACTGCTCCTATTGATTCTCCCCATGATATACTAATTCTACCATCTGTATTTATTTCGGGTAATATAATATAGAGTTCAAAATTAGCTGGAGAATAATCAACTATAACACTTATCTGAGTTGAACTAGTATTACCATACTCATTATAAGCAAATACCTTAAAGAAGTAAGTGCCTTCCTCTAAATTTATTATTGAATAGGTTCGATTTGTATTCCCACTTACAATTTTGGTGACATTTTCATTTATAAGGTTAATACTCTCATTAGATTGATAAAGTGAGTAATTTTTCGCATCTAATGACTCAGTCCATATTAAGTTAAATGAACCATCAATTTCTGGAGATGTAGCATCAGAGGATAAGGTAAAAGTCCAAGGGACAGGGTAGTAATTATTTAAGAAAATATCATAATTCGTTTCATTTAAGTTGGTTTTACCCGTTATATAAAAATTATCAAACGGATCAGCAGCTATTCCATACGCTACATCTTCGAGATCATTGCTAAAAGTTTTTATCCATTCATAATTACCCGTATTATTAAACTTTACTATACATGCTTTTTTGTGAGGACCCTCATAGCTCTCAGTAGAGCCAACAAGATAGATATTTTCTTTCGAATCTAAAGCAGCTCTGTACGCATAATCATGTTCATTTCCACCCCAATATGTGCTCCATTCAACAGCACCCGTGCTACTATTGAATTTGAACAGTAATAAATCACCTCCGCTCCCAAAGTTTTGGATAAAACCAGTTATGAGTATATTCTCGCTTGAGTCTAGGAGTAAGGAACGTCCTTCGTGCCATCTATCATCTCCAAAGGTGGTATTAAAAACCAAATCTCCAGAGGTATTATATTTGACTAAAAACATATCTCGAACTATTGCTCCGAAATTGTCCGTATAACCCGTTAAATAGATGTTTCCAGAAGTATCTAATATTAAATCCAAGGCACGTTCGTCATAAAATCCACCCCAAGTTATATTATTAAGTAAAGTACCCGTTGTTGTATCGTATTTCAATAGTATTACATCATCATAACCGTTAAGTACATTTGTATATCCACCTACATAGACATTACCATAATCATCTATATCTACTCCGTACCCTTTATCAGCATTAACTCCCCCCCATGTTTTATTCCAAATTAGTATTCCAGAGCTAGAATATTTCAACAAACAAATATCATAACTTCCACTTCCAGAACTATTAGCATACCCTGTTACATAGATATTATTTGAACTATCAATAGCTACAGAAAGACCAGAATCATCAGCACTTCCCCCCCACGTTTTATTCCATTCTATATTACCACTAGTATCGTACTTAATGATTGCTATATCGTCTGCGTTTTTAGATGAATTATAAATTTTCCCAGTTATAATGATATCTCCATTTTGATCAAGGACAAGATCTCTAGCCTCATCATCTCCACTATTAAGAAGTGTTGAATTCCATTGAAATCCTGATGAAACTCTTAATGTATCGGTTTTATTAGTAGTTAAACTAGAATAATATAACTGAGGCGTGAATATTACCAATATTAAAAATAGTATAATTACAACAGTACAAGATTTTGGGAATTTTAACATTTTCATTTGATTTACCCTCTGATTTATTTTTCGTCTTAAACTTTCTGTTAAATGAACTTGTAATTAAGATTGAATTATTTATTGGAGTTTTTATGTGTCTAAGAGTTGGATATCCCTATTATAATAATATGAAAAACTTAGACAGATTTCAATTATTTTTACATCTCTGTATTTGACATTGAGACTTTCTTGTATATAAATCTTTATCATAGTAGTAAAATTAACTAATAATCACTAATTATGACAAATACGATAACGACCAATAATAGGATACAAAAGAGTGTAACAAGAATAATTGGAAACCAATTCCTTAATTTATTCTTTTTTTTAATTAGTCTTCTTGGTTTTTGAGGTGCATTCCCTTTTATGGCTATCATATTTCTAAAGTAATCCTAAGATGAGTTTTCTTTTGATAAATTATTATTACTCGGATTTAACAAGTAAAGTTTTAAGATTTTTGGACTATATTATTCTTTCAAGCATTTTAAGAATTCTAATTTAATTTCATGAGTTCTTGATTGAGCTCCTCAATGAAATTCTCTACTTTCGACATTTTTATCCTGAAAAAACCTTTGAAAACTCGTTTGTTGACTATAGAACCTCCCTTCCGTTCAATTTCGGTTTGCATTATTTCAAGAGTTTTTCCTGGGAACATTCTACAGGTGTTAAAGACTACGAAATTTTTCCCATCAAGATTTTGGGCGTCTTTCATATATCCATTGAATACTGTTGCTGGACGACCTCCATGTGTAGGAAAACCATAAAAGATGAGATCGTAAGGAGCTAGATCTTTAATACTTTCATTATACTTAAAGTTAGAGAGGTCTCCTTTCATTATTTCATCTTGTTCCGGTATCAGTTCTCTTGATTTCTTTGTATATTCAAAAGACTCAATGGTTACATCAGGAAAATTAATCCCTTCTGCAATTCTTTCAGCGACTTGTTTAGTTCGTCCTCCCAATGAGAAGTATACTAACAAAACTTTCATATCCATCTAAAAACACCTTTTGTATTATTTCTCTTTAATTTTTTTGGATATATAAGTTTTAACTAAGTAAAGAAGTTAAAAAGAAGGTATGAAGTGGTGTCAAGTTGCCTATTTTTCAGAATGAACAATTTTGTCCAAAATCACAGAGATAATCTTAAATAGATGTTCAGATCAATCCAAAAGTGGTAAAAGAAATAATTAGTAATTATTCAAAAAAAGATGAGTAGAATGGATTTTATAAGTGAAATAGTGGAATTAAATGAAAATAATGTCAAAGATTTAGTTAAGAATAAACTTGAAAACAATGAGGACCCCCTCAAAATTATGGATGAAGTTAGGGAAGCCATGAAAATTATTGGAGATAAATTCAATAATAAAGAATATTTTCTTCCTGAATTGATTATGTCAGGAGAAATCCTAACACAAATTTTCGAAGCACTGGGTCCTAAACTAAAAGATGCACAGAAGGGGGGAGAAAGGAAAGGAAAGGTGTTATTAGGAACGGTTTTTGGCGATATCCACGACATTGGCAAAGATGTCGTTAAATTTATGTTAGATGCCAATGGATTCGAAGTTATGGACTTAGGAGTTGATGTCCCAGCTGATAAATTTATCCAAAACTTAAAAGAATTTCAACCCAAAGTGTTAGCTTTGAGCGGTTTTCTTACTCTAGCCTATGATTCTATGAAAGAGATTATTGAGAAATTAAAAACAGCTGGTTTAAGAGACAGAGTGAAAATAATGATTGGTGGAGGCACTGTTGATGAGAGAATAGTTGACTTTGTTGGAGCTGATGCATATGGAGAAAGCGCTGTCGATGCAGTAAATTTAGCAACTAAGTGGACGGAGGTGTAGGAAATGGACACGGAACAAATTTATAAAGAAAGAGTTCAAAGAGTGAGAGACGCAGTTGCATTAAAAGAACCTGATCGTGTCCCCATTACTCCTTTTACTGATATCTTTTTTGCTCCGCTTCAAGCGGGAATGAATCATAAGGAAGCGATGTATAAAGGAAGAAAATACGCTAAAGAGTCTGTTAAAGTATATAGTCAATACGATTGGGACCTTTATCCTACCCTTCTTTTTCCTGGTATGGGTAAATTAAATGATGGATTAGGACAAAGAGCAATGAAATGGCCGGGAGCTGCAGATCCAGAATTTCGTATAGGCGATCATCAACCCTATCAGTATATAGAAAAGCCATGGATGGAGGCAAATGAATATGAGGAACTATTGAAGGATCCTACTGGTTATTTAATTCGAAATGTCATACCAGCTCAAAATTCATCGCTAGAATTATTGAAGAATTTCCCTCAATTATCAGACTTGTCCATGATGTTTAATGGAATAGGTTTTTTCTTCTTCTTCATAAGTAAAGATGTGAAGAAGTTAATAAAAAGATACAAAAAAACATTGAGAGGTATGATTGGCGGATTATTGGGAATGCAAAGCTATAATAAAAAGATGAAAAAAATGGGTAATCCTGTAGCTGGGCAATTTGCACTCGCTCAAGCACCATTCGATATGGTTTCGGATACATTGAGAGGTATGAGAGGGACAATGTTAGATATGATCAGAAACCCTGAGGAACTAAAAGAATTATGCGATCGATTAGTAGAACCAACTTTGGCTGCCATGGAAAATTCTCCTTTAGTTCTTGGAGATCCTGATGAAAGCACAATTACGCTTTCTTTTATTCCTTTACATAGGGGTGCAGACGGATTCATGTCAAACAAACAATTCGAGGAGTTTTACTGGCCATCTTTAGCAAAGTTAATGGATTTGATGATTAAAAACGACATCATTCCGATGCCCTTTTTTGAGGGAAGATACTCAGAGCGCTTAGAGTATTTAGCCGAATTTGCAAAAACACATAAGGCGAAAGCAGTTTATTGGTTCCATGATACTGATATCATCAAGGTCAAGGAAATAATGGGTGATGATGTGTGTATCAGAGGGAATGTTCCTGCATCTCTACTTGTTGGAGGTCCGCCTAGCGCAGTTGAAGAATATGTTAAAAAATGCATAGAAGGATGCATGGAGGGAGGTGGGTATCTCGTAGATGGGGGAGTATCTGGAATTCCTAATGAAGCAAGACATGAGAATGTGCAAGCAATGACTGACGCTGTTCACAAATATGGCGTGTATCGTAAATAAAAATCATTTAATTTTTTATTTTTTTTTCTACGAAAAAATTTTTAAAAAAAAAGTAATAGTTACTTTCCTCGAAATATAGCTTTACCTGGTCCATTTTTTTTGAAGGATTCGATACCAATCTTTATATCTTCAGTTTCAAAAAGCTCAGGAACAATAGCTTGTAATAAATTATCAGATTCTTCTAAACCTTTATTATAATATTCTCTCAATAACTTTTTAATTATGCCAAACGCAATTGTTGGACCTTTTGATTGAAATTTCATAAATTTTTTTGCTTTTTCATTAAGCTCTTGTTCGGGGAGCACTCGATTAATAACATTCCATTTTTCTAGCTTTTCAGGTTTATTAAAACGACCTCCTAATGCAATTTCTTTTGCTCTTGTTAACCCAGCTCTCTGTGCTAATCTCTGTGCTCCTCCACCTAATGGAACAATTCCTATCAATATCTCTGCAGCAGCAAATTGTGCCTTTTCACTAGCCCAAATGTAGTCACATGCTAATGCTAACTCGAAACCGCCACCAACACACATACCTTTCACTGCCGCCATAGTAGGAAAAGGAAGTTGTTCAATTTTATATATTAAATCAAAAAACCTCTTAATTGTATTTCTTGCGGAATTTGTATCTTGTTCGATTAAGAGTGCCACATTTGCACCAGCTGAGAAGTTCCCTTTATCAACTTTGAAGAGAAGAGCTCTGAGTTCTTTAATTTCTGTTCCATCTAAAATTGATTCCAATTCTTCGACAAAGTCTGAATCTATTAAATTTAATGGCTTATCAATAAATGTTATGATACCTAATCCATCCTCTTCTTCAAATTTTAATTTATTCAAAATTCTTTACCTCTTATTTTAAATTCTTTCTTCCTTTAATAGTTTTTGTCATCGCTAAAATCATGTTCTCTACAGGAACTTTCTCAAACTTCTTTACCATCGATAAAATGTCCTCAGGACAATTAAACGCACATACTTCGCAACCGATGCATCTATCTGTATTAATCGAAATTCGCTGATCTTCACTTCCTTCATTGATTAGCTCTATTATTTCCATCGGACAAATCTCTGTGCATTTCAAACAAAATATACAATTATCTCTATCATACTCCGGAAGAAAATTTGAAGTTGCGACTATGTTTGGATCGTCGAATTGTCGAATCCTTCTAAACATTATACAACAATCACGATCGCAGTTACAGATGAAAGACATTTTCTCTGTAATGTTTTGAGTTTTATTTTGCAAACTAATTTCTTTAATTTGGATGGTAGCCCTTTATATTGTAGAATGAAGAAATTAAATTAAATAAAGGTGGTTATTTTTTATGAACGCAGACTCAAAAAAGTCAAGGTTGTTAAACAGTGAAATGGTAAATGTATACTTTTTTAGAAAGAAGTAATTATTCTACGATTAAATTGGCTTCATTATAGTACGCAATCTTATTGGAGTACCACATTTTCTTTTACTTCTCGAACCATTTCTTGTCCATCTTTATTGATTTGGGAAACTATATCTCTTAGGATTTCCGTAACTTCAATTCCCTTTAGTTCACTAGAAATATAGAGCATTGAAA